>Ga0247742_10000351_pt1 | contig 39367 bp, 34 predicted proteins | sample UWRJL208509C2_FD_180944 | JGI IMG/M metagenome (GOLD analysis project Ga0247742, IMG submission 180944) | Plant litter microbial communities from Arlington Agricultural Research Station in Wisconsin, United States - UWRJ-L208-509C-2 | ecosystem: Environmental > Terrestrial > Plant litter >...
CTGGCTGAGCAATCTCTGGTTTTACAGGCTCGGCTACAGGTGAGGGAGGCGTTGAGTTAAACGATACAGGTGCCTGAACAGGGCTCGTTACCTTTTGGCCGGCTACCGGTGTTTGCCTGTTTTGAAGATAATTTAACAGATCGTCTTTCGTTAGTCTTCCGTCAGAGCCACTTCCGGGTATGCGATCAAGCTCATCTGTTTTAATCCCCTCTTGAGTAGCTATATTCCTCACGAGCGGCGAATAAAAACGCCCCTCACTTTTGAAAGCCTCAGGAGTTGGTGTTGAATTATATTTTTCTATTTGATCAATACCAGGTACTGATACCGGCACGGCAAAATGTGGTTCTGCCTCCGAAGCTACCTTTTCAGATTTTTGATATTCTACTGCAGGCTGGGGTGTTGAAACAGCCTCTGGCTCATTTACAGCAGTTTCATAAGTTTCAATAATCGCTATTACTGATCCTACCTGAACTACATCGTTCTCTTTATAAAGCTGTTCTACTAATTTACCCTTTACAGGCGAAGGAACGTCAGAATCAACCTTATCGGTTGCTATTTCCATTACTGCTTCGTCTGCATCTATCTGATCTCCTGGATTTTTTGTCCATTTAATTATAGTTGCTTCTGCAACACTTTCACCCATTTTTGGCAATAATAGTTGGTATTTGGCCATGTTAAGATTATAGTTTCATTTCAAAATTAAAGATTTCGATCTGTACTTTACAATTTATGTTAGTAAAGTATTTAACATTGACAAAGCCATTACCGCGCTTCGTTCGATATTTTGTCGGCGCTTACTACCAAACGTGTATCTCTTTATCAACATTTTGCCCTTACCGGCAGCTGCAATCCATACAGTACCAACGGGTTTATCGTCGGTACCACCGTCGGGGCCGGCTATACCCGTTATGGCTATGGCAAAATCAGACTTAAAGTTGAACAAAGCCCCTTCAACCATTTCTTTTACGGTTTGCTCGCTTACCGCACCATATTGATAAAGTGTTTCGGACTTTACATCTAATATACTTTCTTTCAATTCATTTGAGTAAGTAACACCACCACCCAAAAACACCTTTGATGAACCAGCGTGCTGCGTAAATAGATGTGATAAGTAACCTCCCGTGCAACTTTCAGCTACCGATAAGGTAAATTCCTTAGCTGCCATTTTATCAAGTATTGCCTTTTCAAGTGCAATGTCCTGGTCAATTACAAAAAAGCTGCCTATGCGTTCAATTAGCCTAATGGCAAATTCGTCTACCTTTTGTTTTAAAAGCTCCTCATCTTCACCAAAAGCACTCAACCGCAAACGTACCTGCCCCAGTTTAGGTAAATAAGCCAATTTGATATAAGAGGGAAGATCATTTTCAATATCGGCAATGCGTTCGGCTAAAAATGATTCGCCCTCCCCTACCGTTAACAGGGTTTTATGAATAATTGCAGGAAGTTTCAACGTGGCCTTTATTTTAGGCAGCACAGTTTCCTCCATCATATACATCATTTCAAAAGGTACACCTGGCATCGAAACATAAATAACATCCTCATGCTTAAACCACATGCCCGGAGCTGTCCCATTATGGTTTAAAATCACTTCACAATTTGCCGGTACCTGCGCCTGCAGTCTGTTAACCTCAAGCAGCGGGCGATTGTATCTGGCAAAAATATTTTTCACATTTTCAAGCGCGTCCTTATTCTCAATAAGGCCCACACCAAAATATTCGGCCAATGTTTTTTTGGTAATATCGTCTTTGGTTGGGCCAAGTCCTCCTGTAATAAAAATGATGTTGGCACGCTCCTTAGCCTCTTTTAAGGCTTTTAGAATATGCTCCCGATCATCAGACACAGAAGAGATCTGTTTAACGCGAATGCCTATTTTATTAAGTTCGGTGGCCATCCAGGCCGAATTGGTATCAACAATTTGACCAATGAGTATCTCGTCGCCAATGGTTATGATTTCTGCCAGCATTTTATTAGTAAAAGGTTCCGGTGTTTGTGTAATCGTTTCTCTTGCTCAGTTTCAGATCCTGCAAAATAGTTGATTTTACCTTCAATGTAACATTATATGATTTTAAATAACCAAAAGGAATCCACTGAACAGAGAGATCCCAGCAATGCAGGTCGCGGTAAATAGAGAAAGAGGTTGCGCTACCGAGTTTGGCTGCCTTAATATCATAGTTGGTAGAATATTGAATTTTCCACTTCTGAGTAACGTTAACATCACCGGTAATTTGAACTGTATTACTGGTTGAGGTAACATTATTAAAATTACTATAGCTGTAGCTATAATTAAACGATATATTCCAGGGAACATTAAAATCTACATATGCATTGGGATCGCTATTTACCAGTGCAAGTTTTTGCGCCTGATTGGCATTCATATTTTGCAGTGTATTTACACCGGGCGTTGCTGGTGCATGAGCCTTGGTTGAATTTAAACTCCCGCTCATTGATATACTCAAATTGCTTAATTGCGGAAACTTACCGTCCTGCCATGTGTACCTGTTTATTTGCGTTGCATACTTTACAATTGTATTATTCTGAATAGAATCCCGAATAACGGTAACGTAAGGATTAAAACTACCCTGAAAACTGATATTTAGTTTTTGATTAAAAATAGCCGTGTGACCTGAAAAGGTAATCGGCGATAATTTCATAGAATCGGCCGCGAAATTGTAAAAGGTTGAGAAAGATAAACCTTGTAAAATGGTCACTTTTCTATCAACGCCAGAGGTATCCGTGCTTTTGGCCTTCACTTTTGCCTCAATAGTATTATCTACACTAAAGTTAAGCCCTGCCTGTTTACCCGGTGAAGGCCCGCCGTAAACAGCACCATCAAAAATGGAATATTTTTGTGAGGTATAAGGGTACGGAATAGTAGCCTGGCTCACCGCCGTTTGATAGTAACCGTAACTTGGATCGGAAAAGTCAGGACGATAACCGAAACTGATAGATGGTGTTGCTACGTGCCTGATTGCCTTTAAATTTCCTTTTTTAAAGTTTATTTGCCCGTACAGTTTTGTTGATAAACCCGTACTTAAGCTATACTCACCCGCACGCTTAAAACCAGGAATGGTATCAGTAATTAACTGATCGCTGGTGCCTATGCTGCCACGTTCAAATCTTTTACTGATACTTTGAAAATACCAGCGCTCGGTATAATTCACACTGCTGTTAAACTGAAAATATTTAAGCACATTTAAGCCCAAACTTATAGGTATCTGGTGCTGAAAACCATTCTGCAAACGCTTTGATAAGGTTTCACTTTTAAAAAGCTCAGACTCTGGCACGGCGTTCACTTTATTGGTTGCTGTCATATTATAGCTAACAGTAATTTTTTGATACCATTTTTGTTCGCCAACCCTGTCTTTTGAATCAAAGGGATTTATTGACGACATACCGAAAGCTACGGTAGGAAGCTCCAACGTAATAGTCTTGTTGGCTATATCCTGGCTATGTGACAAACCAACCGTTAAGTTGAAGGGGGTTCCGGCCCATGTTTTACCATACGATATGCTTGAACGTAAACTACTTGATGCTATATCATTTATATTAACAGTTCCTCTGGTATTTCTGAAAAAACCTGATGTTCCTGCATTTACCGATGCGCTGAAAGTAGAGCCGGGATTAGCGTTGGGATCTTGCGAGTGTGTCCAATCAATATGAGCATCTTTAGTAGCCGGGTCGCCGGGTAAACCATAATTATGCGAACCGAAACTTAGCGCAAGATTACCCGTATATTTATATCTTTTTAAATAACGCATTACGCTATTTAACTCATACGATCCTTGTGAGTATACAGTAGCGGTGGTAGTGAGGTCAATATAATCATTAAAGCCCAGGTAATATCCAAAGTTTGACAGCTTAAATCCAAGCTGTTGATCTTCACCAAAGGTAGGTAGTATTACTCCAGACGTTCGCTGGTTGGGCTTGGGGAAAAAGCCAAATGGTATAGCCAGAGGCAATGGAATCCCCTCTATCTCCAGATATGCCGGGCCGGATATGATCCTGTTTTTTTCGCCAATCCCGCGGGTTATAACTATACCAAAATGCGTATCAGGATAAGGCAGATCGCAGGTACTGAATATTACGTTACGGTAAGCAACTTCTGTTTCATTCAGTTTTTTTGCCTGGCCGCCCGATATAAAGTTACCGTCCTGTTCTGAAGCCGGGTTATACAGCTTTCCCTTTTTGGTTTCGTAATTAAACAATAAGGAATCTGAAGATACCGGCTTATCATTCTTTTGCTTGGAGATAGGCCGGCCTACATAACGTTTAGTGCGCGGGTCAATACTTCCCCGGGCAAAAATCACGTGATTTTTTTGATCAACCCTGATATAATCGGCATCAAGCTCAAAGTCCTCATAGGTTACCCTGGCACGGCCATACAGGTATAAAATATCCTTAACATTGTCAACGTGGGTTGAGTCTTCGGCCACAGCTTTTACTTCAGATTGAATACCTCCGTTTTTGGCAGTATCGTTTTTTGCAGCCGGGTTTTTCCCTGCCGGAATGGCTCCGTTTTTTTTGCCTTTAACCTGATTCCCTTTTTTAGTGGTATCACGTTTTATAACCGTATCAACAGCCGGAACTATGTTATAATTTTTATTCAACCCTGTATTTTCGGGGACAGCTGTATTGGAGGCAGGTGTATTTTGTTTGGGTTTCTTAAGTTTAAGAAATTTCCAGTCGCGTACAGAATCAAGTTTTATAATAGTATCAGCAACAGGCTTGCTGCTATAACCCTTATGTGTACCTTTGCTTTCGGCAACAAATACATTTACCGTTAAAATAATTATAAGCGAAAAAAAAAGGGTTGTAAATTTCAAAATTGATTGTGAATAGTATTTTTGCAGATAAAGTTAACAGCGTTCAAAAATAATGAAAAATAAGGCATTGAAAAGATTGAATTATAGTTTATCGGTATTACTGGTGCTCCTTTCATTTTTCCCGGTTACATCTTATGGCTTTGTAAAAAAAGATACTGTTTTAAATGACTCAAAAAAAGACACAATTCCGGCCAACACAGGCTTTAAAATAAAGACCATCATTATTGATCCCGGACATGGCGGTGCTCCATCCAGCACAACCGGCCACTTTTCACATGGTGCATCTGGTTCATTTTCGCATGAAAGAAATGTAACGCTTGCAATTGGCCGAAAATTGCAGGCTGCTATAGAAAAAGAACTCACTGGCGTGAAGGCTGTATTGACACGAACAACCGAAGATGACGTTTCTTTTGAAAGACGCGCGGAGATAGCTAATGAGAATAAAGGAAACATTTTTATATCGATACATTGCAACTCTCTTTCTGACAGATACGTACGTGAGCGTGTGGGTACCAAGCATCATAAACCTGTTTATCGTACAGTTAGCGTTCCTGACCGTTCGGGTAAGGGTGTTCTGTTATTGGTTTACGGATTAAAACGAACAAGAGAAGCAGAAAACGAAATCAAAAGGAATCAGGTAGAGGGAGAATCTGAACTTGACGGCGGCGCTTTAGATCCCAACGATCCGGTAACTATTATATTAACAAACGAGTATAAAAGAAAGTTCAGGCAACAAAGCATAAACCTGGCAACACTGCTTAACAAAGAATTTGTTGATACAGACAACAGGCCAAGCGAGGGAATCAGGGAGCAAAGTATTTATGTATTAGCTCACAGCTCCATGCCATCAGTTTTAGTGGAAACAGGCTATATCAATAATCCTGATGATGAAGCTTATTTAAACTCGGAAGATGGGCAAAACGAAATTGTTAATTCCATTGTAAGAGCCATTACCAGTTATAAAAATGAAGTTGAATTGATTTCAAAGTAATATAGATTAGATTTGCGTTTAAAACAAAAGCTCAGATAAAAAGTTAAAGTACACAAACTACCTAACAGAATAACATTAACCCGAAAACCATACTACTTAATGAAAATCTCCAACGAAACAAAAATAGGCGCACTCACGGCCATAGCGATTACTATACTCATATTAGGTTATAGCTTTTTGCGCGGAAATGATGTTTTTTCGAGTTCAAATAAATACTATGCCGTTTACAGAAGTGTTGAAGGCCTGGCTTTAGCTAAACCTGTATTGGTTAACGGTTTCCAAATAGGCCGGGTATCAAGCATGAAATTACAACCCGACGGACATACCATTGTAGAGTTTAAGATTGACCCTGATTACGTTGTACCTAACAACACATTGGCAAAGCTTTCAAGCACCGACCTTTTAGGCAGTAAAGCAATCGTTTTTGAATTGGGTAACAGTAAAGTGCCTGCCGAAGATAAAGATACTTTAAAAGCAGACATACAGGGAAGCCTGGCAGAAAGCCTGCAGCCTATACAGAAAAAGGCAGAAATGTTGATATCAAAAATGGATTCGTCTCTTGCAGCCATTAACAAAATATTAAACCCGGAATTTCAAAAAAATGTTGACCGTAGCTTTATGAGTATTGCTAATTCACTGCAAACACTTGAAGGTACAACTAAAAAAATAGACAATTTAGTGGCCTCACAATCCGGCCATATTAACGGTATACTAACCAATGCAGAAGTTGTTTCTGGCAGCTTAAAAGCAAGCACCACACACATTAACGGCATGACCGCTAATTTTGAAAAGGTAAGTAATGATATTGCGAACGCCAACATCAAACAAACCCTTGATAATGCCAACAAAGCGATGGCAGATTTGCAAGCTACCATCGCCAAAATTAACAGCGGCCAGGGATCATTAGGCTTACTGATGAACGATGACAAAATGTATAAAAACCTTACAGATGCTTCAAACAACCTAAACAACCTGTTTATTGACCTGAAGGCTCATCCAAAACGCTATGTAAGCTTCTCGGTTTTTGGTGGCAAGAAAGATTGATAGATTAGAATCAAGAGACGAGAGTCAAGAAACAAGAATTATGAAAATATAGAAAAAGCCAGTGATAATATCACTGGCTTTTTCTATGGTAATTTTTTATCTTGTTTCTTGACTCTCGCCTCTCTCCCTTATTCTATAAGAAAAGTTTTTCCTTCAATCGCTAACTCAGTTGCCGGGAAGACGCTGCGCGCTTCATCAAGCAGTTCATTCAAAGTTTTATAACGAGCCGAAAAATGCCCTATCAATAATTTGTGCGCGTGCGTTTTTAAGGCTACTTCCCCTGCCTGTAAAGCTGTAGTATGGTGTGTATCCTTTGCCCTTTCAAGCATATCGTTCAAAAATGTAGCCTCATGGTAAAGCAGTGTAACCTTATCAATTTGATTAAAATATTGCTCGTTATACAATGTATCTGAACAGTAGGCGTAAGTCTTAGGATCGTCAGAATCAGTAGTTAAGGTATCGTTTTTGTATACGATACCACTTGCCGATGTATAATCATTCCCCTTTTTAAGAGCAGTGTAATATTCAACCGGGATGTTTAGCTCTTCCAGCTTTTCCTTTTTCAGCTTCCGCAGGCGTTTCTTCTCCCTGAAAAGAAATCCGGTACAGTCAATACGATGATCAAGCGGTATCGTTTCAACCACAATATCGTTATTATTTACAATCACCTCCGCCTTTTGGGCATTCGTAGGCGTAAACTCTAATGGAAACTGTAAGGTTGTTTCAGAATATTTAAATTGCAGATCAATAATCTCTTTTAAGTGGGGAGGCCCAAAAAGAAACAGGGCCTTTTTACGCCCGTTAAGATGCATGGATGATAGTAAACCTACCAATCCAAGATAATGATCACCGTGAAGATGGCTTATAAATATATGATCTATACGGCTGGCTTTAATGTCAAAACGCAACATTTGCTGTTGAGTACCTTCGCCGCAATCAATTAAATATAGGCGCTCATTAATATTGAGCGCCTGTGATGTAGGGTTTCTATTAAAAATGGGTGTTGCAGAACTACTCCCAAGTATTGTTACCTCAAATTTCATACAGGGTAAACAATCATAGGTGTTATCTTGCTTCTTTTTTCAATTCTTTTTCAATCTCCTCCATGAAAATAAGATCGATGCCTTCTTCGGCGGTTGGCACAATGTTCAACACATTATCCAATTGCGAAATGGTTACGAGACGGGCTATCGCGTCATTTAAACCCGCAAGGATAAATAACCCGGTTGCATTTTTGCATAAACGGTGGCCCACCAGTAAGCTGCTCAAACCTGAAGAGTCTGCAAACTTTACTTGTGAAAGATCAAGAATTATATTTCGCTGACCTTCAGTATTGATCAATATCAACTCAGACTTTAATTGAGGTGTAACCAATGAGTTTAGCTTCGACTCATTAAGTTTCACTAAAATATATTTCTCGTGCTTATCGACAGTGAATTTCATTCTTATTGATTATTAGAAAGCTAAGATAAGATTATTTTACGTGTAATTAAAAATTACAAACTACTTAGTGCCAGTTTAATTCCGGCCTCAACTCTGTTCAGAACGCTCTCGTTATCAGGCTTTACAAACTTTTCACCTATAATCTGCTCGTACAGCTCAATGTAACGTTCAGATATTGACTTTACGATATCCGCTGTCATAACAGGAACTGTCTGCCCGTCTTTACCCTGAAAACCATTCTCAATAAGCCATTTCCTCACAAACTCTTTTGAAAGCTGTTTTTGCGGCTCATCTTTTTGCTGGCGCTCTTCATAACCTTCTTTATAAAAGTACCTTGACGAATCGGGAGTATGAATTTCATCTATCAAATAAATCACATCGCCCACTTTACCAAACTCGTACTTGGTATCTACCAATATTAACCCTTGTTTAGCTGCTATTTCAGTACCTCGTTTAAACAAGGCTTTGGTATAAGCTTCCAGTTTTGCATAATCATCGGCCGAAACAATATTTTGTTTTAATATCTCCGCTTTCGATATATCCTCATCATGCCCTACCGATGCTTTAGTTGTAGGTGTAATAATAGGTTCTGGCAGTATATCGTTCTCTTTCAAACCTTCGGGCAGGCTTTCACCGCAAACTTGTCTTTTTCCCGCACTATACTCGCGCCATGCATGACCAGCCAGGTAACCGCGAATTACCATCTCTACCTTAAAGGGCTCGCAAATACGGCCTATAGTAACGCTTGGGTCCGGAACCGACAATACCCAGTTGGGTACAATATCCGCCGTGGCTTCTAAAAAACGGGCGGCTATTTGATTCAATACTTGCCCTTTGTAAGGTATTGGCTCTGGTAATACTACATCAAAGGCCGAAATTCGGTCTGTAACTACCATAGCCAGGTATTTATTATCTATAGTGTAAACGTCACGTACCTTGCCTTTGTAAAAATTAGTTTGACCAGGTAAATTAAAATGGGTTTCTTTTATTGCGTTCATTCTTTATTTCAGATTTGAGATGCGAGATAGGAGATTTGAGATTAAATCAATCTCAAACTTATCTCAACCCTTACTCTTATACTCTCGGACAAATATTAAACGCTCAAAAGCGTCTCATATCTCACATCTAATATCTACTATCTATCTATTGTATATCTCCGTAAGCTTCCAGTATTTTACGTACCAGTTTATGCCTTACTACGTCTTCACCGCTCAGGTAAACTATTTCTATTCCCTTAATATCGGTTAATATGCGCAAGGCTGTATGCAATCCGGATTGTTGTTTTTTAGGTAAGTCTATCTGCGTTACATCTCCTGTAACAATAAACTTGGCTGATGGCCCCATACGCGTAAGGAACATTTTCAATTGCATATCGGTAGCATTCTGGGCTTCGTCCAGTATCACAAAACAGTTGTCAAGTGTACGGCCACGCATAAATGCAAGCGGTGCAATTTCAATGGTGCGGTTTTCCAGATAAAACTTGAGCTTTTCCGCAGGAATCATATCATCAAGCGCATCGTATAAAGGCCTCAGATATGGGTCTATCTTCTCTTTAAGGTCTCCTGGCAAAAACCCAAGGTTCTCCCCTGCCTCTACCGCCGGTCGCGTTAATATAATACGTTTAATTTCCTTGTTTTTTAAAGCCCGTACAGCTAAAGCTACAGCGGTATAAGTTTTACCTGTACCTGCTGGCCCAATGGCAAAAAGGATATCGCTTTTATTGATACTGTCAACCATTTTGCGCTGATTGGCGGTGCGTGCTTTAACCATTACGCCATTCGGTCCAAAAACGATGACCTCACCGCTGGCAAATTTATCAGTTACCTGATCTGTTGAGGGTGAATTAGTGTTTTTTGATCCCAGTATTCGTTCAAGGTCGGTAATATTCAGGTTTTCGTACTTTTCTACATGTTGCAGCAGATGATCGAATTTTTCCTGAAAAATATTCAGTTCGTGATCATCACCCATAATTTTAACTTCGCTGCCACGTGCAACTATTTTAAGCTTAGGATATTGTTTCTTAATGATCTCAAAATGATCATTATTGGGCCCCCACAATACTGCCGGATTTACGTTTTCAATTGATAACTTTAGTTCGTTCAATACTAATTGATTTTTTAGTTACAGATTTTTATGAATTAAAAATTGAATATTTGTAGCTTCAAATGCTACTACAAGATTAGCAATAAATATTATAAAATTAATGGCAATAATAACATTAACTACTGATTTGGGCGATAAAGACATTTACCAGGCTGCACTTAAAGGCAGCATTTATAAATTGTTGCCTACAGTTAATATTGTTGATATTACCAACAGCGTTGCGGCATTTAATGTGCAGCAGGCAGCCTTTATATTAAAGAACAGTTTTTATTACTTCCCTGAAGATACTGTACACCTTATTGGCATTGATACTGTTTATAACGACCATACAAAGTACCTTGCTGTAAGATACAAAAAACATTATTTTGTTGGTGCCGATAATGGCATTTTTTCATTAATGTTTGATACTGAACCAGAAGAAATTGTGGAGATCAATATTATGCAGGATCTCAAGTTCCTGCATTTTCCACTGGCCGATATTTTTGTTAAAGCTGCCTGCCACCTGGCACAAGGTGGTAAACTAAGCGAGATTGGCTTACCGGTACACGACATAGAAAACAAAATGAATTTGCAGCCTGTTATTGAAAAAAACCTGATCAAAGGCGTGGTTATTTATATCGATTCGTTTCAAAATGTGATCACCAACATCACTAAGGAGTTTTTTAATAATGTACAACAAGGCCGGCGCTTTGTGCTAAACTTTAAACGGAACGAAACTATCAACCATTTAAGCTGGCATTATAACGAGGTGCCTGTAGGCGAAAAACTTTGTTTATTTGGTATAAGCGATCACCTTGAAATAGCCATAAACAAAGGAAACGCGAGTGGCCTATTAGGTTTAAATCTTAACGACAAGGTGATTATCGAGTTTCAATAGTATGATGAAAAAAATCTTATTGCTTGGTTTATTTTGTTTTTTAATTTCTGGTGTACTGCAAGCCCAGACAAATGCGCAGGTAAGTGCCGATTCTATTGCGTACCAGCTTCAACGAAAAAAAATAAACAGCATGCTGGATACACGCAAACTCCGCTTTGGCCAGTACGAGCAAAGTTTAAACGATCATACAGGCATATTTGGCCTGCAAACCAAGAGTGATATACGCCGGTCAAACGATATTCTGATGGATATTGTTAAAACTGATGATAAAATTTACAAGGAACTTAAAATACTCCTTGAATATCGGGCTTTTCAGCAGCGGCAAATTCAAAGTCATTCTAAAGAAGCCGAAAGCATTAACCTTGGTTATATGAGTGTTATCAATAAACTAAGGCATCAGAATGATCTGTTAAAAGCTGAAACGCAAAAGACTGCCGAACAAAACCAAAGCGCCCGGCGCATTTATATTTTGGTAATTGTTTTCATGTTTGCGTCAATTTTATTTCTAATAAGCAAAAAAAGTAAAGTTAAGGTGTAATTTTGCGCCCTTAAGTATAAAACGTATAAATGGCAAGAGGACGACTGAATAGTGGCGCTAAAGCTGAAACAGAATTACCTAAAGCAAAAATAAACCGGCAGAGTTTACAGAACATCCGTAAACTGCTTAATTACATTAAACCTTACAGAGGCAAATTCATAGCCGGCTTAATATTCTTGTTTATATCAAGCCTGGTTGGTCTTGCATTTCCTAAAATATTAGGGGCACTCATTGATGCAGCTCAGGGCAAATATCCAAACAACTATTTGCCGCATAGTCTTAATGCTATTGCCCTAGCTGGCTTTTTATTATTGTTCGGACAGGCATTTGTATCATTTTTCAGGGTAGTTTGGTTTGTGCAGGTTGCCGAAAAATCATTGGCTGATATTAGGCGCGATACTTATTTTAAACTAATTACCTTACCAATGAACTTTTTTGCCAACCGAAGGGTTGGTGAATTAAACAGTCGCATATCTGCAGATTTGTCGCAGATACAGGATACCCTAACCACCACTTTTGCCGAGATCATCAGGCAGCTGGTGATCATGGTAGGCAGTGTTATTTTACTGGCTGTAGTATCTATTAAGTTAACACTTGCCTTACTGGCTGTTTTACCTTTCCTGGTAGCTTTTGCTGTATTTTTTGGAAGGTTTATACGCAAGCTTTCACGCGAAGCACAGGATAAACTGGCCGAATCAAACACTATTATTGAGGAAACCTTACAAGGAATTGCAAACGTGAAAGCCTTTGTTAACGAAGCTTATGAGGCAACCCGTTATGATAAAATTTTACGTGCGGTAGTCAACATAGCAGTTAAAGGCGCTAAATTCCGCGGAATATTTGCATCCTTTATCGTGTTTTGCCTTTTCGGAACTTTTGTGGGCGTAATATGGTATGGTTCAGTGCTGGTAAGCCATCATGAAATTTTAGTAGGCGATTTAACTACTTTTATCATGTACTCTATATTTGTGGGTGCTGCCATGGGTACTTTTCCAGATCTGTACGCCAATTTACAAAAGGCCGTTGGTGCCAGTGAAAGAGTACTGGAAATACTCGCCGAAAATGGCGAAGATATTTCCATGGTAGATACTAACAATAAGATAAACCAGCAAATTAAAGGTGATCTGGCTTTTGAAAATGTAGTATTTGCCTATCCATCCCGTTCAGAGCTAACCATTTTAAAGGGTATATCTTTTGACGCAGCAGCCGGGCAGCGTGTAGCCATTGTGGGCCCAAGCGGTTCGGGTAAATCAACCATGGCATCACTGATATTACAATTTTATCATCCTCAAAATGGTACTATTAAGTTTGATGGCAGGCCGGCAGCTGATTTTTCCATTACAGACATCCGTAACCAGGTAGCTATTGTACCCCAGGATGTAATGCTTTTTGGAGGAACCATATTAGAAAACATTGCCTACGGAAGGCTTAACGCTTCAAAAGAAGACATTATACAGGCTGCTAAACGCGCCAACGCCCATCAGTTCATCAGCTCCTTTCCTGAAGCGTATGAAACCGTTGTTGGCGAACGCGGTGTTAAACTTTCAGGTGGCCAGCGCCAGCGGATAGCCATAGCAAGAGCCTTGTTAAAAAACCCTTCTATATTAATACTGGATGAGGCCACATCATCGCTCGATTCAGAATCGGAAAGACTGGTTCAGGAAGCGCTGGAAGAGCTGATGAAAGATCGTACATCTATCATCATAGCACACCGTCTTTCAACTATTCGCGAGGCTGATAAAATCATTGTTCTGGAAAAAGGTGAGATCATTGAATGCGGCAGTCATGTAGAGCTTATCAGCAATGAACAGGGGCTTTACCGCTATTTGAACCAGCTGCAATTTGATGCACAAAACGGGTAACCTAACCTTTAAAATATTGATTTGGCATTAAAATACATTTATATAATGATGTATGGTTAATTGCCACTATCCAAATCATTATATTACCATCGTAAAAGTGTTATAAATAATATACCACAAGTTGGGGTATAAATTAACGTACAACTTAATACGTAACACGTACAACTTAAGGAGCGTACAACGTAAAGAATGAAATTAACCATACACGGGGCAGCCCGCCAGGTAACCGGTAGCATGCATTTGCTGGAGGTTGACCGATATAAGATTTTAGTGGATTGCGGGTTAGATTATGAGAAAGACCGCAGTATTCAGGATAACGAGAATTTCCCTTTTCGACCTGAAGATATTGATGTAGTTATTCTTACCCACGCACATATTGATCACTCCGGTAATTTACCTACGCTAATCAGACTTGGCTTTAACGGCCAAATACTGTGCACTCCACCTACTGCCGACCTCACAGAGCTACTTTTGCTTGATTCGGTTAGTATATTCATGAACAAAGCCAACAAAGGCAACAGACGACGTGGCAAGGGCAAATTCAATTCAGGTGGTGGAGCTCAGCCCTTATACTTGCAAAAACACGTAATGGATGCTGTTGATCGTTTTGTGACTATTGGTTTCAACAGGCCATTTCGCATTAACGGAAATATTGAACTTACCTTTATCCCCGTGGGACACTTACTGGGCGCTGCCGCGGCTATATTAAAAGTAACTGAAAACGGTGAAGAAAAATCAATTGCATTTACCGGTGATATTGGCCGCAAAAACTATCCGGTTTTGAATGATCCACAAACTTTGCCGTCGGTTAATTATCTTGTTTCAGAATCTACCTACGGGGGCCGTTACCACACAAAAGATAAATCTGTTGAACAAACACTCATTGAAGTTATTGATAAGGCTTGCGTAAAAGAACAAGGACGTTTGATCATTCCTGCGTTCAGTATAGGCCGTACACAGTCATTGGTTTACTCCCTTAATAAAATATTCAGTGAGGGCTTATTACCACCTGTAAAAGTATTTGTAGATAGCCCTATGGCCACAATGGCTACAGGTATTTTCAGAAAATACCACAGCCTGGTAAACCAGGAGGCCCAGGATTTTTATAAAGATAAAGGCGACGAGTTTGAATTTGATAATCTTACCTATGTAGAAAACCTGAAAGATAGCCGTCAGATCTCTAACTATTACGAACCCTGTATCATCATTTCATCAGCCGGAATGCTTGAGGGCGGCCGGATACAGGATCACCTGTTTTATAATATTCAGAATTACTATTGTACTATCCTCTTTATAGGTTATTGCGCAAAAGGAACCCTTGGTCATCGTTTACTTAGAGGAGATTCTATAGTACACATTAAAGACCGCGAACTGGCCGTTTACGCAACTATTAAACAAACCGACGTACTAAGTGCACACGGTGATCATGCCGATCTTATGGAGAACGTAAAACAGCAGGACAAATCAATATTAAAAAATGTATTCCTGGTACATGGTGAGGATACTTCGATGCAATTGCTTGCCACCGACCTGGAACAAAATGGCTACACGGTTACCATACCCGAAAAAGGGGTAGTTTATAATTTGTAATCTTTTTCTTTCCTGCTGTTCTTTTGCAAGGGTAAATTATCAATTCCCAAATAGATAATTTTCTCTTTTCAGCATGACAAAAAACATTAAAACAAAAGCTCCGACCATTAATGATCGGAGCTTTTGTTTTATATAATTAAATGTTTGCTTATTTTTTGAAATGATCGATGATCAAATTAGCAAGCTCCACTCCTATACGTTCCTGAGCCTCGTTAGTGGCAGCGCCAATATGTGGGGTAAGGGAAATTTTAGGGTGTTTTAATATTTCCTCACGAGGAGTTGGCTCGTTGTCAAAAACATCCAGGGCGGCAAATGAAACCTGTCCGCTGTTTAAGGCATCAACCAGGGCTAATTCGTCAATTAAACCACCACGTGAAATATTTACCAGGCCAACACCTTTTTTAGTTTGAGCCAATTCTTCGGCACCTAAAAGTGCTTTGTCGCTAAACGGTGTATGTAAGGTAATAAAATCCGCAGTTTTGATAATTTCGTCTAACGTTGAAGTTTTAACAGACACTTTTACAGTTGTACCACCGCCTAAAACAATATCAAGCTCTGGGTTAAACTCAAATAAATCATAAGCCAAAACATCCATACCTACGCCGATAGCAATTTTAGCTACCTCGCGACCAATACGGCCAAAGCCTACAATACCTAAAGTTTTACCACGCAGTTCAATACCCTTCGCGTAAGCTTTTTTTAGATCGTTGAATTTTGTACTACCCTCTACCGGCATTTTCCTGTTGCTGTCTGGTAAAAACCTTACCGCTCCAAATAAACTTGCAAATACAAGTTCTGCAACCGATAATGAAGAAGACGCTGGCGTATTATAAACGCTTAAACCTTTTTCTCTGGCATATTCTACATCAATGTTATCCATACCAACACCCCCACGGCCTATTACTTTTAGGTTAGGGCAAGCGTCAATTAATGCTTTACGCACTTTAGTAGCGCTACGAACGGTAATAGCATCGTAGTTTTGCAGTTTTTCAGGCAATTCATCCTGCGGAATATTGTTAGTATCAACAAAAAATCCGGCATCTTCCAAAAGTTTCTTTCCAATTGGATCTATACCATCGTTAGCTAATATTTTGATCATAATATCTATAGTTTAGCCCCCCGGCCCCCTAAAGGAGAGTTTAAACTCGCTTTTAAAAGTAGCTGGGGAGTGTATAAATTTATCCTTATTTCCCCTTTGGGGGGTAAGGTGCTCTATTTATTCTTTTCAGCAAATTCCTGCATTACATCAATCAGTACATATACACTGGTTATTGGTAATGCGTTATAAATTGAAGCTCTGAAACCACCAACACTTCTGTGGCCTTTTATGCCAACTATACCTCTTTCATCACATAATTTCAGGAATGCTTTTTCCAGATCAGGATTTTCCATCACAAAGCAAACATTCATGTTTGAGCGATCTTCAGGAACAGCAACTGCTTTAAACAGAGGATTCCGGTCAATTTCATCATAAAGTACTCTCCCCTTGGTAATGTTTTCCTGCTCTATTGTCTCAACACCACCTTTGGCTTTTAACCAACGCAGGGTAAGCATAGATACATATATAGCAAAACAAGGAGGTGTATTATACATAGAACCGCCTTCAATTTGTGTTTGATAATTAAACATAGCAGGGATCTTACGATCAACTTTGCCTAAAATATCATCCTTAACAATTACCAGCGTTACACCTGCCGGACCCATATTTTTTTGAGCACCGGCATAAATCAAACCAAAATCGGCAACGTTAACCTTGCGGCTGAAAATATCTGACGACATATCACAAACCAAAGGAATTGGCGATTTTGGGAACTCCTGCAATTGCGTACCGTAAATGGTGTTGTTTGATGTGATATGGAAATATGCAGCATCAGTAGGTATAGTATAATCTTTAGGGATATAGGTAAAGTTGCTTTCTTTAGATGTAGCAACAACTTCTACTTCGCCAAAGTATTTAGCCTCTTTTAAAGCTTTATTAGCCCATACACCCGTTTCCAGGTAAGCTGCTTTGCCAGTAGATGGTAATAAGTTATAAGGAGCCATAGCAAACTGAGTGCTGGCACCACCTTGTAAAAACAATACCGAATAACCTTCAGGAACATTAAATAATTCCTTTACTAACTTTACAGCTTCGTCTAAAACTGCCTCAAATTCTTTTGAACGATGCGAGATTTCCAACAATGACAATCCTGTACCATTAAAATCAATTACCGCCTCAGCCGCTTGTTTTAAAACTTCGTGAGGTAAAATGCCCGGTCCGGCACCAAAATTATGTTTCATATAGTTAACAAATTGTAGGTTCTGATTACACGATTAGGAACTTCGTATTTAGTTGGGCCGAAGTTAATTAATTTGACAAAATATATAGAGATTATTTACATTTTTTGAAAAAATATACAATTAATCAACAAAAGGCCTTTTGATTGCAAAATTTAAATTAATACTACTTAGTTGATAGTATTAATTACGATTGTAATAACTTTTCGGGGCGTTTTAAATTGGAAATAGTAGTCGGCGGGCTCGCCGACGAGAACACTGCACTGCCGGCAACAAACACATTTGCTCCGGCATCAACTAATTTTGCAATATTATGTTGATCAACTCCTCCGTCAACCTCTATCATCAGATCGGGTTTTTTCTGAAGGCTCAGCTCTTTCAGGTCTCTTAACTTTTTGTAAGTATTTTCAATAAACTTTTGTCCGCCAAAACCGGGATTTACTGACATAATTAATACCAGGTCAAGATCTTCGATAATATCTTGTAGTAGTGTTACCGGTGTGTGCGGGTTAAGGGCCACCCCCGCTTTGCAACCTAATTCTTTAATAGCCTGTATTGTTCTGTGCAAATGCGGGCAAGCTTCATAATGAACGGTAATACGATCGGCTCCGGCATCCTTAAATGCTTTCAGATAACGATCGGGATCAACAATCATTAAATGCACATCAAAGGGTTTACTTGTATATTTTCTGGCCGCGCTCATCACCGGGAACCCAAATGATATATTAGGCACAAACATACCGTCCATAATATCAACGTGTATCCAATCGGCCTCACTTTTATCAAGCATTTCCAGATCGCGTTGCAGGTTGGCAAAATCGGCGGCTAAAATTGATGGTGCTATCAAATGGTTCATACGCAAATATATAAAACCTACCGCCCCATCAATAAAAGAGTTATAAATTTAATGTAAACTTTTCCAAATTTGACAGGTAGTATTCTATGTCTATATCGCATTTCTTTCTTTAATAAGAAATCAGATATTTTAATTTATAAAGGCTTTTAGAGCAGGAGAAAATCGGAATTAATCGCAGTTAAGCAGCAGATCATAGTACTTTTTCATAAGTACAGTATCGTAGTTTACCAGGGAGCTATAAGCTTCAGAAACAAGTTCATTCAAAATAGATGAACCAAGCTGCCCGCCTCCATTGGGAATGGAGTCATAGTATATAATTAACTCTTTTACCCTTATAATTTCATATAACAACAGCTGTACCAAATCGGTCTGTGAGCCCGATTGTATTCCATGCGGATTGTTGTTGAGAAAATCTAAAGGATCATTAGTAGAAGGAGTCATTTTATTTTCAAGCAGGATCGGACTTTATGGTTTTATCAACTATCTGTTAACTATAATAAAGTTCAATTGAGGGCATTTTGTTTTACTTTATATAAAAAAACTTAAAACAAAAACAACCAAATAACAAAACCCTCAATATGAGGGTTTTGTTATTTGAATTTATTGAAATTAATTTTCTGCCTTAGGAGATTCAGGCTTAGGCAATAATGCCTTTCTGGAAAGTTTTAATTTGCCTTGTTTATCAACATCAAGCAATTTCACTCTTACCTCGTCGCCCACTTCAAATATACCGTCCATTTTTTCAATACGACGGTGATCAATTTCTGAGATATGCAGTAATCCGTCTTTACCTGGCATAATTTCAACAAATGCACCAAACGGCATAATTGATTTTACTTTACCTTCATATATTTCGCCAACTTCTGGTTTTGAAGCAATGGCGCGGATACGTGAAAGTGCCTGATCGATAGACGCTTTATTATCAGCGAAGATCTGAACGATACCCTGGTTGTCTTTCTCTTCGATAGAGATAGTAGCACCAGTTTCACGTTGCATTTCCTGAATAATTTTACCACCGGGCCCGATAACTGCACCAATAAATTCTTTATCAATTTTAATGGTAACAATACGCGGAGCATGTGGTTTGTAATCTTCACGAGCTTGTGTAATGGTTTTAGCCATTTCACCTAAGATATGCAAACGACCATCTTTAGCCTGGTTTAAAGCGTTGGTCAACACTTCATAAGACAAGCCATTGATCTTTAAATCCATCTGAACTGCAACAATACCATTAGCCGTACCAGTTACTTTAAAGTCCATATCGCCTAAGTGATCCTCGTCTCCAAGAATGTCAGAAAGGATGGCATATTTGGTACCCATTTCGTTAGTGATCAATCCCATCGCGATACCTGATACCGGCGATTTAATTTTAACACCTGCATCCATCAGCGCTAATGTACCAGCACAAACAGTAGCCATTGACGAAGAACCATTTGACTCCAGAATATCAGATACAATACGGATTGTGTAAGGATTTTCATCCTCAGATGGCAATACTTGTTTCAATGAACGCATAGCCAGGTTACCATGACCAATTTCACGACGACCAGCACCTCTGTTAGGACGAACCTCACCGGTTGAGAAACCAGGGAAATTATAGTGCAACAGGAATTTTTGGTATCCGTTAATAAATGCGCCATCAATCATTTGCTCATCATCTTTAGCACCTAAAGTAACAGTGGTTAATGATTGAGTTTCGCCACGGGTAAATACCGCAGAACCGTGAGCAGATGGTAAATAACCAACTTCGCTCCAGATAGGGCGAATCTGGGTAGTAGTACGGCCATCTAAACGTTTGCCTTCGTCTAATACGAGGTTACGGATAGCATCGTACTCCACATCGTGATAGTATTTTTTAGCAAGGAATTTAGTAACATCATCAATCTCACCTAAAGTAGCGATGTAAGTGTCACGAACTTCCTTAAATTTAGCAGAACGCTCATCTTTTGCAGATGCAGAAGAAGCGATAGCGTAAACCTGATCATAAGTTGCAGCGTAGATAGCTTTTTTCAGATCCTCGTTGCTGTTTTCGTGGCTGTAAACACGCTTTACGGTTTTACCAACTTCAGCAGCTAATTCTTTTTGAGCTAAACACTGCAATTTAATAGCAGTGTGCGCAAATTTAATAGCTTCAACAAGTTCGGCTTCCTGAATCTCTTTTGATTCACCTTCAACCATGTTGATGTCATGCTCGCTACCGGCAACAATAAACTCTAAGGTTGCTTTTTCAAGCTGGCTTAAAGTTGGGTTAATTACTAACTGACCATCAATTTTAGCAACACGAACTTCAGAGATCGGGCCGTTAAAAGGAATGTCAGAAACAGCTAAAGCTGCTGATGCCGCTAAACCAGCAAGGCAATCAGGCATAATATCTTTATCAGCAGATATTAAGGAAATCATTACCTGAGTATCGGCATGATAATCCTCCGGGAACATTGGGCGCAAAGCGCGGTCAACCAAACGTGAGATCAAAACCTCATAGTCTGATAAACGTGCCTCACGGCGTAAAAAACCACCCGGTATACGACCAGTGGCAGCGTATTTTTCCTGGTAATCAACAGAAAGAGGTAAAAAATCAACTCCTTCTTTTGCTTCAGGTGATGATACTACAGTAGCCAATAACATGGTATCACCCATCTTTATTACTACAGAACCATCTGCTTGTTTGGCCAATTTACCGGTTTCAATCTCAATGGTGCGGCCGTCACCTAAATCGATAACCTTTTTAATTACGTTTAAACTCATCTTTTTTTGTTTGTGATGCACTTTTCATCTTTCGGAGCGCATCGGTTTTATGTGTATGAATATTTGTTGCAAAAGTAAAAAAGCCATCCTCTTTTAGGATGGCTTTTAAATAAAAAAAGTGAGATTTACTTAATGATATCCCTTAGCTGTAAAGCTTTGATGATAGCACGGTATCTTTCAATGTCTTTTTTGTATAAGTAAGCCAATAACGCACGGCGTTTACCTACTAATTTTTGCAGTGATAACTGGGTTGAAAAATCATGTTTGTTTTTTTTCAGGTGACCAGTTAAATGTGCGATACGGGTTGTAAATAAAGCTACTTGTCCTTCTGCAGAACCTGTGTCTGTAGCTGATTTACCGTGTTTTGCAAAGATCTCTGCCTTTGCTTCTTTACCTAAATACATTACTTGAATAATATTAAAGCGTGAATGATTAATTAATTGAGGTGCAAAGATAGGTAATTAAGTCAAAATTCAAAAGTAAAACTACAAAGTATTCTTGAGTATCTTAACTAACAATAATAAGCAAAAAACTCAAAGGCTTTTCCCATTTAAAACAACATCAAAATTGGCAGCTACAATGAACTTTATATTTTTCAAATAGCAAGCCTTTTGAATTTTGAATTTTTACTTTTGACTTAATATGTATAGCACTTTTGAAACCGAATTCCGTGTACGCCCTGATGATATTGATATGTTTCAGCATGTGCACAACAGTAAATATTTTGATTATGTATTAGCCGCCCGCTACGACCAGATGGAACGCTGCTATGGCATGGCTATGGAAAAATTCATGGAACGTGGCTTTGGCTGGGTAGTACGTGTAGCGCATGTTGACTATAAGCGTGCCTTAGGTATGGGTGATTACTTTATCGTAAAAACAGGTATTGAAACCATTAACGAAAAAGGGTGCCGGGTAAAATTCACATTAAGCAATAAAGCAACCGGTAAAGTTTGCTGCGATGGTTACTTTGATTATGTAATGATAGATATGGCTACAGGCCGTGGCGCTAAAATTCCGGAAGATATTATTGAGCATTATTTGGTATAGTAAATCACTTCTTGCTCACTATACCCTCATATCTGTAGTAATTATAGTAAAAGAACAGGAAAGCACATGTAAAATTCAGCGGTATCAGCAACCACAACAAGTGAAACATGATAACCCAGAACAGCACAATAAAAAGCCCGAGTATCCATTGGATATATTTATCCATATTAAGGCCAAACCAATATAGCAAGCTGTGAAACAACATGGCAATGCTTAACCCGGCCAGTAATAATTGCAATGCCATCAATGGATTAAACCTGCTGAAAAGCCAAATACTCTCGGGCAACAGCAATAAAAAATAAGCGCCTGTAAAATTTAAAAACAACCTGAATCGATTATAAGGCAAATTTCGTGAAAAGCTGAGCATGGTTTCTTCAAAACGGCGTTCTTCAAATATCAAAACAATATGTGCAGTGATCACCGCCAGTATAGCTATACCTGCCACCCGTAAATCGGTCTTAACATCAGCAAACAGATAAAATACTCCTGAAATGATTAACCACGACAAGCCCTTGGTTATGAAATAAGGCACCTTTTTATTATCAAAAATATAATAGATATATAAACTAAAATAAGGTTTACGCCAGCTTCGGCTGAATTTCAAAAGTAATGATTGGTTACTGCCATCAACTAAGCGGTTCAGCACACGAACATATAATAAAGAACTGCACCAAATTATCCCTGCCAAAAACACAAGAATAATAACGGGTATTATATAATAATGATGGCTTATCCCTACCATCACAGTCAGCAGGGCATAAATGATTACAGGCGCCATAATAACCACCTGGGCATAACACCAAGATGTTAGCTGTTTTACTCTGCTTAACGCAGTACTGCTGTAAAATAAAAACTGTTTATCTGGCGTAAAAAACTGCCCTGTAACATAATGCCAGCTTTTAAAAATATACAACAGCCAAACGCACAATACAAGCCCCAGCATTACCACACTGCTGGTCATTCCCAGCATTAATGATTGGTGATAGGTCAGCAACATATTGCCTGGTACACAGCCTACCATCACAAAAAATACAAAAAATAAAATACCGGCATGTACCTGGTAAAAACCAGCGGCAAACACTTTGATCAATACCTTGGTTAGTGGCTGCTGCATCAGGCAATAAATTTCAGAGTTTGATCCTCAACCAACAGTTCATGAGCTATGGGCAATTCCGCATGTTCTAAGGCCTGGTGCGATGATAACAGGAAGCTTGTACCCTCCTGGTTATAACGTTCGGCTATCCAACTGTTCAATATTTTTAACGATGCTGTATCAATGGTGATTAGCGGTTCATCCAACAAAATTAATTTTGGTTTTCCCGTAAAAGCCAACACCAATGATAGCTTTTTAAGCATGCCGCTTGAATAGGTACCAACCGGCCTGTTCACATAACCCTGCATCTGCATAGTATCAATGTAATGCTGCTCCTGCCCCACCGGTGCATCTTTGGCCTGGGCAAACAAAGCTATCATCTCCTTACCGGTTAAAAACTCAGGAAACAGTGGCTCGGCTTCGGCAAAGTTCACCAGTTTACGATATGCTACCGGTTGTTTTTTAATACTGATATTACCATCTAACAAAATATCACCCTCAAATGATAATATACCAGCTATTGATTTAAGCAAGGTACTTTTACCCGACCCGTTAACTCCTTTTATCCAATATATTCCCGGACTGATAGATAGCTCATCAACACTTAGCGCCGGGAAACCACCATATAGTTTTTTAAAGTTTATAAACTGTAGCATGGGTAATTTGATAATGAAAAGCAGGCTATGTTACAAACAAAAAAGACGCAAATATGCGTCTCTACAATTAATTAAAAATCCATAAATCCGAAATTAAATAGCTCCTTCTATCAGGTTACCATAAAATTCGCCCAGATCCATCCCGGTGGCACGTACTTGCTGCGGTATTAAACTATTGGCCGATTGTCCCGGCGTAGTATTAATCTCGATGAAATAAAAATCATTGGTACCCTCCAGCAAAATAAAATCAACACGCACCATGCCTTTACAATTAAGGCGGCTGTAAACCTCGGTAACAATACGGGCAATACGCTCGTTCTGCTCGGCAGTTAAATCAGCCGGAGTTACCTCTTTAGTTACTCCTGAAGTGTATTTGGCCTCGTAATCAAAAAAATCTTTAGAGGTAATTATTTCTGTTGCAGGCAAAACGGTTATTTTACCGTGCAAACGGGCAATACCAATGCTAAATTCCCGCCCTTTAATAAACTCTTCTACCAGGATCTGTTCATCTTCATGAAAAGCTTTTTTTAATGCTTCAGGCAATGTTGCTACATTGTACACCTTGCTCATACCTACGCTGCTGCCACCATTATTGGGCTTTATAAAAAGCGGAAATTTCAGGGTAGCGGCTATAATGGCCACATCATGCATATCTTTTTCAAACAGGCGCATAGAATGTGCGGTGTGCAACCCATGTATGCCATTTACAATAGTTTTGGTGTAAGCCTTATTCATGGTAATTCCCGATGTTGTGGCATCACAGGTATTATAAGGTATCCCCAACATATCAAAATAGCCCTGTAGCTTACCATCTTCACCCGGTGTACCATGAATGGTGATGAAAGCGAAATCAAATTTTATTTTTTCGCCCTGCACTATAATGGTGAAATCGTTTTTATCTACGTCTACTAAGCCACCATCCGATTCATAAAACCATCTGTCACGATTAATAAATATGGTATAAACCGTGTATTTTTCCTTTGATAAACTGGCGGCAATATTTTTGGCGCTATTTACAGATACCTCGTACTCGCCGGTAAATCCACCAGCCAAAAGGGCTATATTTTTAGTTGTCATATACTTGTTTCTGTTCCGAAAGTCGGAAAAATGAGTAAAGCTCGAAAGTAAAATCTTTAAATTTAATATTTTAGTGATAGACAAGATAAATTTTACAAATGCTGAGCATCCAGGTCCAGGCAACTTTTCAACTTTCCGACTTCCTCCTGTCCAAATCCAAAATAATCCTTATGTTTGATACTTATTTTGACTGTTATTATCCTTATATATATCAATGAGCAAATTTGGGGCTTACTTAAAAACAAAATCATTTCGTAATAACATTATAATGGCTATTATCACGGTAATAGCAATAGTTTTAATAGCCTTTTACAGCCTGGGATATTACACCAATCATGGCACAGGCATACCGGTACCAAAATTAAAGGGGCAATCTGTTGACCAGGCAACCAACCTTTTAAAACAACAGGGTTTTGATTACAAAATTGACTCTGTTTATGTACAGGATATAGCTCCCGGAACCATTGTTGAGCAGGACCCTGATGCAGGTACCAACGTAAAAGAAGGCCGCGTTATATACCTGACTATGGTTACCTTACTGGCACCAAATATTTCCCTTCCAGATCTTGAGCAGAGCAGCTATCGTGAGGCGGTGGCTACCTTATCAAACTACGGCCTAAAAATTGGCGATACAACCTACAAATCTGACATTGCCCGCGACCGTATACTGGAAGTGCATTTTGCAGGCAAGGTGATCAAAGCCGGAACCAAGATACCTAAAGGCTCACGTATAGATCTTGTTTTGGGCGATGGCGAGGGTGCAAGCGAAGTAGAAATACCAGAGTTAATTAATCTTGATCTTGATGCTGCGCGCTTTGCAATCAAGGGATCGGGCCTAACTATTGGTGCTATTACCTATCAGGGCTCTATTACCGATTCTACCAATGTAGTTGTTGTATCACAGTACCCGATGAAAACCGATTCGCTAAGTAAAACCAGCATCGGTACCCGGATAAATGTTACCGTTACTCAAGGCACAAAAACACCAGATGCTCCAGCAAATTAGTGCTACCGAATTGCTTAGCCGGTTAAATAACGGAGAACAATTGAACCTGATAGATGTGAGGGGGGCAATGGAGTTTCATACCTATAACATTGGCGGAAACAACATTCCACTACCTAAATTGGAGCAAGGCATAAATGATCTGCATTATAACAAAACTGATGAGATCATCGTTATCTGCAAGGTTGGGTTAAGGAGCAAAACCGCTCAAACTATATTACAGCAAAATGGTTATCAAAATGTTAAAAATTTAGCCGGCGGCTTAGTTGCCATCCAAAAAATAAAATAATTACCAAACATTCTATTTATCATGACAGAACAAAAAGCGCCATCAAAGGGTATATTGAAAAAATTCATCATAGCCCTGGTGCTCGTTATTATTGTATTACTGGGCTTTACAGCAGTAAACTATTACTTTAAATACTTTGGCCCCAACGTTACCGACAAACAGGAATACCTATATATACACACTGGTGCAACTTATGATGAGGTGTTGAAAACGATACAACAGCAGGATCTGGTTAAAGACACACCTTCGTTTAACTGGGCAGCGGTTAATATGAACTATGCAAAAAGGGTAAAGCCGGGCAGATACCGCCTGCATCCTGGTATGAGCAATCGCAAATTCATCAATATGCTGGCATCCGGCACACAGGAACCCGTTCAGCTCGAGTTTCATGGATTAAGGCAAAAAGAACAATTTGCCGGTTTTGTATCCAAAAAAATTGAGCCCGATTCCGTTTCTATCATTCGCCTGCTTGATTCTGCAAGCTATGTAGCACAATATGGTTTTACTACTGATAATGTGTATACGATGTTTATGCCCAACTCCTACCAGCTTTACTGGAATACATCGCCAGATAAATTTTTCAAACGGATGTATGCTAATTACGAAAAATTCTGGACACCGGAGCGTAAACAACAGGCAGCGGCACTTAATCTTTCTCTTCCGCAGGTGTCTATTTTGGCTTCCATAGTTGATGCTGAAGCTCTGCACGACGATGAAATGCCTGCCGTGGCTGGCTTATACCTGAACAGGCTAAAAAGGGGCATAAAATTAGATGCAGACCCTACCGTGATCTTTGCGCTCAACGATTTCACTATTAAACGGGTATTAAACCGGGATCTTTCATACAATTCGCCTTATAATACATATCTCTATAAAGGTTTACCTCCAGGCCCCATCATGATGCCATCGGTTAACGCAGTTAAGGCTGTGCTTAACTATCAAAAAAACGATTATCTATACATGTGCGCCAAAGCCGATTTTTCTGGTTACCATGCGTTTGCCACCAATGTTACCGATCATTTGGTGAATGCTCATAAATTCCAACAGGCGCTTAACGACAGAAACATCAAGAGGTAATGTTTGAACATACCACTAAAATAAGGGTAAGGTACGGCGAAACCGACCAGATGGGTTATATGTATTACGGCAACTATGCTGAGTTTTATGAAGTTGGCCGCGTTGAAATGCTCCGGAGCCTCGGCTTAACATACAGCGGTATGGAACAATCAGGCATTATGATGCCTGTGTTGGAACTTAAATGTAAATACCTGAAACCGGCGCTGTATGATGAGGAAATAAGTGTTAAAGTGATCATGGATAAAATGCCCGGTATACGTATCCATTTCCGTTATGAACTGAGGAACGAAAAACAAGAACTGATTAACCAGGGAGAAACCCTACTGGTGTTTATTAATATGACCACCAATCGCCCTTGCCTCCCTCCTCAGGATTTCATAGATAAATTGGTGCCATTTTTTGAGTAAATTTGGTATAAATGAAATGGGTACATCATTTTTTGCTTCGTTTTAGATTTTACAGGTATTTAATTGACTGGACAAGATATATCATATTGCCTGGCTTCCGCCCGTTGCCACTTTACACGGTTATTGACTTTTTTATAAAGGAGATCACTAATAGCTCTTTAGTTAACAGGGCATCATCACTTGCATATAGCTTTATGCTGGCTATATTTCCGGCCACCATATTCTTGTGTACCCTAATACCCTATATACCCATAGATAACTTTCAGAAGGAGTTATTGCGCATACTGGCCAGCATAATGCCCACAAACGCCTATTTAGCTTTTAAGGACACTATAATTGATATCATCAAAAACCAAAACGGCAAATTATTATCATTCGGTTTTTTAACAACACTGTATTTTGCTACCAATGGGGTAACAAACCTCATGAAGGCTTTCAATAAATCATCGCTCATTACCGATAAACGCAGCTGGTTAAAGCGGCGGGGGGTAGCATTATCGCTTACGGTAGCCATTAGTTTTGCATTAATTATTGCCATAGGCATCCTGGTAGCAGGGCAGTCTCTCATAAGCTTTATAAAGGTTCATTTAGCCAGCAAAAACACATTCTGGTTCTATTCTATCCTTTTTTTGCGCTGGGTGGTAAGCTGGCTGGTAATTGTTATTATATTTTTTGTTACCGTATCTGTTTTATACCGTTACGGCCCTGCTCACAAAAAAAAGTGGAAATTCATTAACCCCGGATCAATACTAGCAACGGCACTGGCCGTGCTCACCTCTTTAGGATTTTCGTATTATATCAACAACTTCTCCTCCTATAATAAGGTATACGGCTCCATCGGAACGTTGATTGTAGTGATGATCTGGATGTACCTAAACTCGTTAATTTTACTCATCGGTTTTGAATTAAACGCCAGTATTGAGCTCTCGAAACGTAATATCAGGATTGTTAAACCACGCTACAACAGCTTCAAAAACAAAAAAACAGAGCATTAGCAAAAATTAAGCCACTGATAGTCAAATGTTTATTTATTAACATAAATTAAATAAAAAAAAAGCATTTTCAGATTTGGTAATTCAGTTCGGATTTGTACTTTTGTCGCCGGAGAGCTGGCAGAGTGGTCGATTGCGGCAGTCTTGAAAACTGTTGAACTGTGAAAGGTTCCTGGGGTTCGAATCCCTAGCTCTCCGCAAGAGGAGATGTTCAATTAAGAACATCTCCTTTTTTATTATCAATATAGCGGTAAAAAGTCACCAAATACATATAAACAGATTTCACGCCTTTAACCAAAGGTTTACGGTCATGATTAATAGCTCCATTTTTAATCTTGCCAAATTGGATCCGCTTCAAATTTTTTATTTGCATCTTAACCTGTTTTTCAGTAGGCTGAACCAGCAGGCAATTTCACACTACTGATTATTATCAGCTGAAATACCATAACAAGTGTAGACTTTTCACTTTCATTATTTGAGCTTACCAACTGCATTTAGCCATCATTAAAAGTCCAGTCTAAATAAGACCCGTTTCCCTATCATCAAGTACTTTACTTATAGCTAACAACAAAAATTTTAACGTTATTATTTTATCCTCATCTTGATAATAAAAAATACTATTTTAAAGGTGATTTGTTAACCAAAATTCAAGTATGAAAATAGGTACTGTTACATCTTTTGAGTCACCGTTATCTGCAGAAACAGTAAACTCTAAAATGCCAATTGGCAGAATTGCTTCGGTAGATGTTTACCGTGGCTTTGTTATGCTTCTGATGATGGGAGAAATCTTGTCATTCCAAAGCGTAGCTACAGCACTGCCCAATAATAAATTCTGGCAAGTTTTGGCCTTTAACCAATCACATGTGGCATGGACGTGGCTGAGCCTGCACGATATGATTCAGCCGTCTTTTACCTTTTTAGTTGGCGTTGTGCTTCCATTTTCGGTCGCTTCCAGAAAAAATAAGGGTGCAACCTCCTATTCACTACTCGGTCATGCATTGTTCAGGTCTCTGATCCTGATCTTTCTCGGAATTTTTCTAAGATCATTAAATGCAGATCACACCATTTATACCTTTGAGGATACCCTTACTCAAATAGGCATGGGCTATACTTTTCTGGTGATGCTTGGATTTTGTTCAAAAAAATTCCAAATAAGTGTACTCATCATTATTTTAGTCGGATATTGGCTTGCATTTGCCCTTTATCCCCTACCAGGCACGGGATTTAACTATGCATTAAGCGGGGTATCGCCAAACTGGGAACATAACCTACAGGGTATTGCCGCCCATTGGAATAAAAATACGAATTTGGCCTGGGCTGCAGATCGCTGGTTTCTTAATTTATTTCCGCGTACCCAACCTTTCCTGTTTAACGATGGCGGCTATTCTACATTGAGTTTTATCCCTACCCTGGGCACTATGATTCTCGGTCTGTTGGCCGGCGGAGTTCTAAAAAACTCTCAAAAAGATAAAGAAACCTTAAAATACTTCATCATCGCTGCTATCTGCCTAATTACATTTGGAACACTGCTTCATTTAACTAACATCAACCCAATTGTAAAAAGGATCTGGACTCCAGCCTGGGTGATATTTAGCGGCGGAATATGCTTTGCGTTCTTAGCGCTCTTTTACTGGCTGGTTGATATAAAAAATTTCAAAAAGCCGTTTTTCTTTCTCACAGTGATTGGTGTAAATTCAATTGCAGCCTATACAATGTCCGATGGCGGCTTTAGGCATTATATCAGCACCAATTTCCGTGTACATCTGGGACAGCACTATGATGAGGTATTTGGAATGGCTTACGCAACTATTATCAGTGGATTTTTAACCTTGCTGCTTCTATGGCTTATACTCTACTGGATGTATAAGCAAAAGATATATATCAAAATCTAAATTGATCTTTTTAACTAAAAATCCTTATCAGTGGAAATAAAGCCAGCATTTGTATATTTGCATTGTTATGGCTAAGCTATTTATTGTTGGTTTTCCAAAAGATATGGAAGAAATTGAACTGGTAGAAATGTTCAGTATATATGGTACAGTGCATTCGGTGACCATTATAACTGATATAGACACCGGTGAAAGTAAATGCTACGGATTTATTACAATGACAGACCAGCAGGGTGCTGAGCGCGCTATTGAGGCTATGGATGGCGCCAGCATTGATGACCGGCAAATTAGTGTACGATTTGCCGATGATAAAAATAAGGCTAAGCCAGAACCTCCGAAAAAGGTATTTCAAAAGCAGTTTATACAGCAGGCTCAATCAACTGAATCAACATCTGCCGCATCCCGAAAAAAAAGACCAAGGCGTAATTCTTAGCATCAGGAGCTTTCTTGCTTAAACGATCCTTGTATATTTTTCACGTTTTATTAAAACGGAACTATCTTATATGATTGATTGGTTCACTGCGCTAAAGCGGAGCCGCTTATAAAAATCACATAATTTTCTCGTGATATTTCAATAATCATTTTTCTTTATCTGAAAAAAATGATACTTTTTGACTAATGATTGATATTATTTGGTTAATAAACGATAAGTAAAATACTTTTTCTTTACGTGATAATTTAAATCTGTCAAACCTACATTTTTAAATTAAAACTTAACCAATTAATAAATCATTTATGAGAAAAATTTTACTGCTAAGGCAGGGGGATTACTCCCCTCTGCAGTGGCCCCCCTGCACCTGGGGCCAAAAACTAACAATCATGATCTTATTCATCATGGCTTACCAGCTTACCCCGCTTTCGGCATTTGCCCAAAATAAGTTTCCGGTAAGCGGTACAGTAACGGATACCACAGGCGAGGTGCTCACGGGTGTAGCGATCAGGGTACAAGGCACACAAGCCGGTACAACAACCGATGTTAAAGGTAAATTCAACCTTAATGTTCCTGATGCTAACAGCGTTTTGTTGGTGAGCTATATTGGCTTTTCATCGCAGGAAGTACCAGTTAATGGTCGTGCAGTAATTGCCATCCGGCTAAAATCAAACAATTCATCACTCCAGGAAATTGTGGTAACAGGCTACGGCACACAAAAACGTGAGTCTATTACGGGTGCCATATCCAGCATTACCAGTAAAGATTTGGAGCGGGTACACGCCGGATCAACCGTAAGTACGGGTTTAGCGGGTAAAATTCCAGGGGTAACATTCAGACAGGCCGAAGGCCGACCGGGAGCAAGTGCCAACATCCAGATTCGCAACATGGGCTCGCCATTGTATGTTATTGATGGTATACAACAAGACGAAGGGCAATTTAACAATCTCTCGCCCAATGATGTGGAAAGCATTACTGTATTAAAGGATGGTTCCGCTGCCATTTATGGTGTACGTGCCGCCAACGGTGTGGTTGTGGTAACAACTAAAAAAGGTTCGGGCGAAAGCCGTATTAACATTGACGCCTACTCGGGTTATCAAAACTGGACTCGCTTCCCTAATGTGCTTACCAACTCATATGACTATATGCGTTACCGTGCGGAAGCAGAGGTAAACTCCAATGGATCAACCAGCATTACCCCTGCCGAACTCGAGAAATATAAAGCAGGTACAGACCCCGGCTACAAAAGCTTTAACTGGCGCGATTATGTTTTAAAAAGCAACAATAACGCGCCCCAGAACTCTGTTAACGCCAATTTTACAGGCGGTACAGACAGGGTTAATTACTATGTATCGGCAACTAACCTTTTCCAGAGTTCACAATTGGGTAAAGAGTACAAATTTAACCGCTCCAATATCCAGTCCAACGTTTCACTTAAAGTGGCTAATGGCTTAAAAGTGAGCCTGGACATTAACGGCCGTATTGAAACACGCGAAAACCCGGGCGTGCCAGGTGGTGATGACTATTTTCTGGCCAAGTTTGCTGTATTAAGGAATACACCGCTTGAGCGTCCGTACGCCAATGATAACCCTGCCTATCTGAATGATATTGGCCACACCGAATCAAACTATGCCTTTTTAAATAAAGACCTATCAGGTTTATACCATAGCGACTGGCGCGTTCTGCAAACTAACTTTAATGCAGAATACCAGATCCCTGGTGTAAAAGGGTTAGCCATAAAAGGCTTATACTCTTACCGCATAGCCGATTATTTATTGAATAATCAAGAGTATACCTATGAGGCATACACTTACAGACCGGCAACAAACACCTACGATGTAACCGGCGGCAGTACCAACCCTTGGCGCGAACGTGAGCAAAAAAAGGAATTTGCCAAAACCATGCAGGCTCAGATAAATTACAACAACTCATTTGGTAAAAGCACTATCGGCGCAACCTTTGTTGCAGAACGTATAGAGCTTAACTATTTAAGGAACTGGATCCACGCCTCACCGATTTCAAATAACCTGCCGCTTATTTACTTCCCTACTACAGATCAGTACCAGGACAGTGACGACAAACAAGCCCGTATTGGCTATATAGGCCGGGTAAACTACAACTACGACAATAAATATTATTTAGAAGCTTCGGCAAGGCGGGATGCCTCTTACCTGTTTGCTCCCGATAAGCGCGTTGGCTATTTCCCTGGTGTGTCTGCCGGATGGCGGATTACCCAGGAAGGTTTCATAAAAAACCTGCTGGGAGAAAACAGCCCGCTGAATGATCTGAAGATCAGGGCATCATATGGTGTTTTGGGTGATGATCGTGATCCTGACAACACAGCTAATCCCATCGTTCCGGCTTACGCCTACTTACCCGGTTATAACTATAATCAGGGTACCGCGATCTTGGATGGCAATGCTATAACATTATCAAGAGATAAGGGTATCCCGATTAACCGCATATCCTGGTTAAAAAGTAAGATCACCGACGTTGGTATGGATTTCAGCCTGCTGAACAATAAACTGACAGGTACTATTGACTACTTTTACCGGAAACGTACTGGATTATTAGGTACAAAAAATGATGTGATAGTACCTATAGAAATAGGTTACTCGCTACCACAAGAGAATGCTAACAGCGATGCGCAGTATGGCGAGGAAATTGCTCTAAACTACAGTAATAAAATAGGCAATGTGAGCTTTAATGTAGGCGGTAACTTTTCATATACCCGCTCAAAAGACTTGATGCAGTACAACCCGCTTTTTTATAACTCATGGGATCAGTACCGCAACTCTTCCCAAAACAGGTATTCACACATTGACTGGGGATATGAGGTAATTGGTCAGTTCACTTCTCAGGAGCAGATCAATAATTACACCATCAACAATGATGGCAAAGGTAACCGCAGTCTTATCCCCGGCGACCTGATGTATAAAGATCAGAATGGAGATGGTAAAATTGACCAGTACGATGAGCGTCCGGTTGGCTTTGGTGGCGGCAAACAGCCTAATATCAACTTCGGCTTTACGCTTGGCGCCGCATACAAAGGTTTTGATTTCCATGCCGATTTTTCGGGCGGCGCGGGTTATACCTGGGTTCAGAATTATGAGTCAAGATGGGCTTTTCAGAACAACGGTAACTTAAACAGCATTTTTGAAGACAGGTGGCACCGGGCCGATCCGTTTAATGTGAACAGTGCGTGGATTCCGGGTAAATATCCTGCCAATAGAGTAAACCCGGGTTTTGGTCATAGCGATTATGAACTCAACGGACAACGCAACTCCACTTTCTGGCTACATAGCGTAAAATATCTGAGAGCCAGAACCATAGAATTAGGCTATTCATTACCATCACAATGGCTTACCAGGGTAAAGATAAAAAAAGCAAGATTTTATGTTAACGCTTATAACTTGTTTTCATTCGATAATCTTAAATCTTATTCAGTTGATCCGGAGGTTTCTGACGATAACGGGCTTCAATTCCCTCAGAGTAAAGTACTCAACTTCGGCGTTAACTTAACCTTTTAATTGATCCCTTAAGCTTAAAATTCTAATGAAAAAAATATCATTAATAACCATATTTGCCATCCTGTTAGGTACGGGATCATGCAAAAAAGATAGTGCGTTTTTAGATGTACCACCCAAGCAGGTACTACCTACAGAGCTTGCTTTTTCAGACCCTGCGCTGGTTTTATCTATACTGGGCGACCTATACAACCGCCAGCGCGATTTTTCAAGTTTAGATGGTTACCCTATCCCCAACACAAGCGATACCGAACCCGGCTGGCGTACTTTTGCCGATTTTAGCGAGGCCTTCCCTTCCGAGAACGGCAGTTCATTTATAGTTCAAAGAACCGGCTGGGGATACGGCGAGTGGTACATATGGGATTATGGCTATATCCGTGATCTGAACCTGTTCATTCAGCGTGCTACCGCCGCAACCAAGCTTAGCGATGGAGATAAAACCCGCTTTATTGCCGAAGCAAGATTTTTGCGTGCCAATTATTATTTTGAAATGGTAAAACGCATGGGTGGTGTGCCATTGATTACAGATCCTCTGGCATATGATTATTCGGGCAATGTTACCCCTCTGCAAAAACCCCGCGCTAAAGAATCTGAATTATATGATTTTGTGATCAGTGAGGCTGAATCCATTAAAGACCAGCTGCCAAACGATGTGAACGAAAAATCAAGAGCCACTAAAGGTGTTGCACTGGCAATGGAAGCAAGAGCAGCGTTATATGCTGGCTCTATAGCTAAATATGGTGCAGGTACACCACAGGTATCATTACCCGGCGGCGAAGTTGGCATATCTTCAAGTTTAGCCAGCGGTTATTATACCAAAGCGTTAGCAGCGGCTCAGGCTATTATCAATGGAAGCGCCGGCAGCTATCAGCTATACAAAGTACTGCCAGACCTGGCTGATAATTTTGCTGCTGTTTTTCTTGACAAAAGCAGCGTTAACCAGGAGGCTATATTTGTAGAAGATTTTAAGGTTAACTCTGGCAGGGTACACGGCTTTACCACTAATGACCAACCCTTTTCCATATCAGACGAAGGTTTGGACGCCGGCCGGTTAAACCCATCACTAAATTTGGTTGAAGCATTTGAAAAGTTGGATAATACTTATGCGCCGCTGGCCACTAAAGATGCTTCAGGCAATCCTATTTATTATACAGATCAGCTTGACATTTTTGCAGGTCGCGACGCGAGGCTTGCCGGAACAGTGCTTTTGCCAAATGGCTCATTTAAAGGAAAAAGAACCGACGTTTGGGCTGGCTACCAGTTAGCTGATGGCAGCATACTAACCAGTGGCGATGCAGGCCAGTTAAAACCGCTTCCCGGAACTTCTACACCAGTACAGGTTACCGGCAAAGACGGAGTTATTAACGGACAGGAATTCAGGACACAAACCGGTTTTTATATCCGCAAGTATCTTGACCCGGCCGTAGGTTCCGGTCGTCGTGGTCGTGGTAGCGATGTAGCCTTTATCCGTTACCGTTATGCCGAGGTATTATTAAACGCCGCCGAAGCTGCTTTTGAATTGGGCCAGATACCTGTGGCTGCAGGTTACCTGAATCAGGTAAGATCTCGTGCTGGTTTAACAACAGCATTATCACCTGTAGACATAACCTTTGACAAAATTGTTCATGAACGCCGTGTAGAACTTGCTTTTGAAGGGCACACCCTTTATGATATGAAACGCTGGCGATTAGCAACAGCTGTTTGGGATGGTGCACCAATGACTGTTACCGACCTTGTAACCAACATTGGCAAGGCCAATAAGCGCAATACACAGCCTTATGGTTTATGGCCATATAAATACTACAATCCCGGCAACGCCAATAATGGTAAATGGCTGTTTAAAGAAATTTTGCCATCGCCGGTAACGGGTGCCAACAGGTTTCAGCTGGGTAATTATTACTCACAAATTGGTAACGACGTATTATCAGCTAACCCAAAAATTGTTAAACAACCAAATCAATAAGTTTCTTTTATAATTACGATCATGAAAATAAAATTTCATCATATATTACTAACGCTCTTAATTGCAACTACTGGTTGTAAAAAAGACAATTACGATGCGCCTTCCTTAAAACTCACCGGTAAGCTGGTTTACAAAGGCGAAGCTATCGGCGTAGAGTATAATCAGGTACCTTATGAACTTTATCAGCCGGGCTTTGGTAAAGTGGGGCCAATAAGCCAAACTTTTGGTCAGGATGGTGCTTACTCTTCCCTCCTGTTCAAGGGTAATTACAAGTTCACGATTCCTCCAAATCAAGGCCCTTTTTTATGGAAGGAAATGGCTGCTGGCAAACGCGATTCTGTAGCCGTTTCGCTTACTGATAATAAAACTATGGATATAGAGGTAACTCCTTTTTATATGATCAGGAACGCTAACCTTAGTGCCGGCAATGGTAAAGTAAATGCAACCTTTAACATTGAAAAAATAGTAACCGATGCCAATGCAAAGGATATTGAAAGAGTGAGTCTGTATATAAACAAAACCCAGTTTGTATCTGGCGGAGATAATATCGCGGTTACCGATCTGGCCGGCTCAGCCATCACCAGTCTCAGCAACATTGCCATGAGTGTGAACATACCTGGTATATCACCTACACAAAACTATGTGTTTGCACGGGTTGGTGTCAAAATTGCCGGTGTGGAGGATATGATATTTTCTCCATTGGTAAAATTATCATACTAATAAACACAACAGGGCCGTACCTTAGTATGGCCCTGTTTAATAAAACAACTTTGAATTATTTATGAAAAAAACAAACTTTTGTTTATCCCTCCTGCTTTTAGCTACGGTGTCGGTTAATGCACAACAAACCAGCTGGCACTTGATCAAAGACAAAATTACTACCCCCTGGGCAGAAAAGGTTGATCCTAAAGCACCATTGCCTGAATATCCCCGGCCGCAATTGGTTAGACCCAACTGGCAAAACTTAAACGGTCTGTGGAACTATGCCATCGTTCCTAAATCAACTGCAGGGCCGGCCAAATACGAGGGCGAAATACTCGTTCCTTTCGCCGTTGAATCTGCGCTGTCTGGCGTGGGTAAAACCGTTGGAAAAGATAGTATGTTATGGTACAAAACCAATATCACCCTAAACAAAGCATTAAAAGGTAAGGATATATTGCTGCATTTTGGTGCGGTTGACTGGCGTACTGAAGTTTTTGTAAATGGCAAAAGCGTGGGTATACATGAAGGTGGTTTTGATCCTTTTTCTTTTAATATAACACCCTACCTGAAAGGTTCGCGCCAGGAAATAAAAGTGAGTGTGTGGGACCCAACAGATGATGGCCCGCAACCGCGTGGAAAGCAGGTTAAAAAACCTGAAGGTATCTGGTATACCCCAGTTACCGGTATATGGCAAACAGTTTGGCTGGAGGGTGTGGCTAAAACACACATTGATGCTACCAAACAAACTCCGAATATTGATGATCATACACTTTCTGTTTCGGCCGAAGTTAGCAATAGTCAGCCGGGCGATAAGTTGAAGATCACCGCCTGGGATGGTAAAACACAGGTTGATGAAAAAACTATAGACGCGGGCGGTACTGCTATTCTGGATATTAAAGATCAAAAGTTATGGTCAACAACCGACCCCTTTCTGTATGATCTGCAAGTGGCAGTAATCAGAAATAACAAGGTAATTGATGATGTTAAGAGCTACTTTGCTATGCGCAAAATATCATTAGGCGCCGATGCTAATGGCGTACAACGCATGTTACTTAATAATAAATTTGTGTTTGAATATGGCCCGCTTGACCAGGGCTGGTGGCCCGATGGCTTATATACCCCACCAACTGATGAGGCCATGAACTTTGATATCGACAAGTTAAAAGCAATGGGCTTTAATATGATCCGTAAACATATTAAGGTAGAACCTGCGCGATATTATACCCATTGTGATAAAAACGGTATGCTGCTGTGGCAGGATATGCCAAGCGGCGATCTGGGTAATCATTGGGAAAACCGTCCGGGGGTATTGGATAAAGCTACCGATCAGCAGCGCACTCCGCAATCTGAAGGTTACTACAGAAAAGAGTGGAACGCTATCATGAACTCCCTTTACAACTATCCCTGCATTGTGGTATGGACTCCGTTTAACGAGGCATGGGGACAATTTAAAACCGTTGAGATCACTGAATGGACTATGAAAAAAGATCCGTCAAGACTGGTAAACAGTGCAAGCGGTGGCAATTTTTATGCAACCGGCAATATTGTCGATCTGCATAATTATCCTCATCCTGCTATGCCGCGTCCTGAAATATTTGGTAAAACCCAGGCTGTGGTTTTAGGCGAGTTTGGTGGTTTAGGCTGGCCGGTTGATGGTCATACCTGGCAGGCCAATAAAAACTGGGGCTATCAGAATTTTAAAAATGCTGATGACCTGTTTAAAAGATACAGCACCTTTACCGACAGGCTTCAGGAATTAATTAAATTAGGATTATCTGCCGCGGTTTATACCCAAACTACAGACGTTGAAGGTGAAGTTAACGGCTTTATGACCTATGACCGTAAGGTAATCAAGATGCCTGTTGAACAGCTGCAAAAGGTGAATAGTAAGTTGTATGACCCATCATTAGTAAAATAATAGCAGTGCCTCGGCACATATATTAATAAAAAAGGAGGCTGTTTTACAGAGGGCACTGAAAAAGTCCTTTTAGGCTATAGGGGGTAGAAAATTTAGTTTTTCTGCCCCTTTTTTTGTATCTTAAAATGTCGAAAGAAAGATACCA
>Ga0247742_10000353_pt1 | contig 39260 bp, 76 predicted proteins | sample UWRJL208509C2_FD_180944 | JGI IMG/M metagenome (GOLD analysis project Ga0247742, IMG submission 180944) | Plant litter microbial communities from Arlington Agricultural Research Station in Wisconsin, United States - UWRJ-L208-509C-2 | ecosystem: Environmental > Terrestrial > Plant litter >...
TGGTAGTCAATATTAATACCTTCGTTATAAACCAATTTACCGCCATAATCTGCAATAAGATAATTATAATAAATATTATTAAAACTATTTACAACAGTACTTAATATTTTTTCATGATTGAAGTTTTGAAGATTCAAGTCTTTACCCATTGTTTTATTTTCAATAGCCTTGAAAAAATCAACCATTCCGTTGAGTATTGATCCTTTATAATTGTCATCAGTAGATTGAATATTAAACCATCCTTTTGAAATTAAATCAAAACCGTCGGCTTTTAACTGAGCATCATTTTTAATATAAGGTATTTGTGAATTATCTCCTGAAATACCTAGCTGTTGCATTGATTGAGTATTTGCCGGTGTTTTTTCAAAATCAAATGTATTGGTATAAGAAACTGATACACTGGCAATATCAAATATATCTGATATTTGCTTTGTATATTTTATATTTGAATCTTTTGGTAATTCAATTTTATTATTGTTTACAATTAATTCGACCATAACAAAGAAGGATTAAATCTATAATTAAGATCAATGTTTAAATTAACCGTATATACTCTTTTTATATTATCTCTTTCAATATTATTCGACTTCATAAATAACTTTTTCCATAATCCATTTTGATAAGCGTATACATCAGGAGATACAATTAAATCAAATGCGTAATCTCTGTACTCTCTTGGTATTTTAGAATAAATTTGTAAATCGCTTTTGCTTTCGCTACCTAAATCAAGCATATTATTTTTACCAGTAATAGTTTCGCCTAAAGGTGTGTTTGCTTCTTTCTCAGAATAGCTTTCAAAAAGCCAATAAGAATATCCCCCTTTTTGATTTAGGAATTTTAAGTAAATATTATTGCAACCTCTTATTCTTCTATAATCTATATTAGTTACATCGGCTAAATTCTGTTCTTGAATTATGTATGATGAAGACAAAAAATAATCGTAAGCAGGAAATCCGGACCATACTGGAAGCGCAGTATTTAATCTCAATGTTTGATTAGGTGATATTGTTTGATTAGTATCGTTAACTCTATTACCACCTCTAACAAAATCTTTAATAAATGAAGTTGTAGTTCCTTCGTTAGCGGTGATTGTTATTTGAATCTTAGTGGAGTTATTAGCTAATCCGTTTGGCACATCAAATAAGCTTTTTACGGCACTTTGAATGTTTACTAAAACATTGTTATTAATATCTGAATAACTAATAAAATTCGTGCTTATTTTTCCATTACCTAAGTTTTGTAATACTAATCTAAAATACACAACAGGACTATCTGCATTTATATTAAACCAAATCTCATTGTTTATTAAATAACCGTTACTGTTTAAATCATGAGAAATTATCATGTAATTGCTTTTTTAATATTTTAGTTGTTTCAATAGTAATCCAAGTACCTAATTGTTGTTCAATGTATGCTTTACATTCTGGACCATTTAATACATCGATCAAATCAGTTCCATCCGGATAGTATTCTGTACCTTCATTCTTAATCTTCTGAGCAATGGCAAATGCAATTCCTTTTGCTTCTGGTCCGCCTATTCCAAACTTAGCATTTACCCAAGTTATTAACGGGGCTATTGGTGGAGCTTTACCCGACTTTCTTCCGTGCTGTAGCCAATAGGTGTAATCCATTCCCCATATTTCACCGTTACCATTATTTGATCGTGGCTCTAATGCATTTATCCAACTTCCCGTTGCGTTCATACCTAAGCTAATAAACTTAGGAATCAAAAAATTATCAATTACGCCTTGCATTGTTTTAATAATTTCTTCTTCAGGTATTCTTGGTAGTTCAATTGCCATTATTTTACAGAACGAATTAATAAATATCCGTCAATAAACAAATATAAAGCGAATATAACTATTAAACATTCGAAAAATAATACTAAACAATCTATTACCTTTTTCATAACTATTTAACTTGTGTAAAAGTGTACGAAATTTTCCAGCCATTATAATTTTCATCAATGTAATTATGTACAATAACACCATTGGTTAAATCTATATTTACATTTGTTTCTCCTAATATTTCGCAAGTATCTAAAATGTTTTCGCACCCTAAACATTCACGTATAGGATAAAAAACAGTATTCCATTTACTCTCTTCAATCGGATGCCCTTTGATCTCATTGTAATTATTTACACCTAAAGGGACCTTCATTAAAGCCCAAACAGTAATCGTATCAACACATGTTTTTGAAGTGATTAGATTTGTTTGGGTATTTCGTGTAATGTTTTCTCTGAATCCTGGATCTGTCAAAAATACATGAACACAACAATCTTCTTCGTTAGTTTCTGATTGAACAATATTCGTTTGGCTCTCTTTTAAAGGGGCGCTAAAATTCCAACAAAAATCACATTTAAGTTCATCGTTGTAAATGTCTACTTGTTTTTTGAAGAAATCGACTATGTTCATAGATTAAAGTGTTTTAACTTGTATTCCGGCATACTTGCCATTAACGAACAAATATTTATATTTTGTAAATAAACTTTTAGAAACAAACATTACCGCATCCTTTCGTGGCTTGTGTCTTAATTGTGAAATATATTTATCTAATGGATTCATTACTTAAGATCTTTGATAAAATTGCTTAAATCCTCTAAATTATTAAAAACATAAATAGCATCAGGATATGTAGCTACACAACTTCTTTTGTCCATTTCAACAATAAATCCGTTATTAACTCTTTCTATTCCAATAGTTGAAAATTTATATTCCGATTCTTTAATTTCTTCTTCCATATTATTTAATTTTACTTAGTTTCTTTTCAATATCCGATTTCGTCACTTCTAAATACTGCTTGTCAAAAACAACATTATAAGGCAGTTCACGAATCAAATCATATTTTAATATATCGCCTTTTGCTAAATTATCCAAAGTATTCATTAAACCAAACTGATCTAACTTATTTATTCCTGCTTGCAATAACTTAACATCTGGATCAGAACGCAAATATGTTGATTCTAATTCACGTATCGTTTTCATTTCATCAATCAGCCATAAAATAAAGCTCATAGCTTGATTAACTTCTAGTTTCTGAACATCTGCCAAGAACACGAATTTTTTTCTGTCTTGAAGCATTAAATAAAACAATTTTTCGAAATCGTTTTTAGCAAATAAATAAGGCAATGTTTCTTTAAGCAATCCCCATTTTAAATAAATTAAGCTTTCGAAGTCAAAGTTAAACAATTTTGAATTACGTTTACCGTTCTTTATCAGAAAGTTGAAATCATCCTGCGAAATCTGAGATAGTTTTTGGTTTAGCATAGTTTGTTTTTAATCGATAACGCCCCCACCAGAACGTTTTACTTTTGGTTTAAGAGTTTCGTCTTCTTCAATATATCTAATCGGGTCAATACAATGATTCCAGTTATCAATCGGAACGTTTAATGAATTTCCTTTACGGTCCTTTGCCCAAACATATTTACCAAGTTCCTCAATCAAATGAACACTTCTACGGGTTACATAAAACTTTTCATATCCTTGAATATTTTGAACCCCAAACGAAATGCTGTCTTTTCCTTTTTCAGCTCCTTTAATCGTAATTCCATAGTTCTTAATCTCTTGAATTGATTTAGGTTCTGCCGAATCTGCAACTACGTTTCTTTTAAATGATTTTAATTCTTTTGCAATTGAAGAGTTAACCAATCCTTTTTCATATAAATCCTCGTCGTAAATCGGGAAACCATTATAAGTATATTTATCTATTATCGTTGTAGGATCATTTGTGTATCCAAAATCGACACCTGACTTATTATATTTTGCATCTGAAGGAACTGAATCAATAATTTCCCAATTCGTAAATACAACGCCTTCCAAAGAACCAACTTTACCAAGTCCATAAACTTTCCATTTATTTGCCCAATATTTATTTTTAATATTGTTTTCTTTAAATAAATCTTCTTCTTTTAAATTAGTGTTATGAAATCCTTTTTGTTTATAATCTAAAATAGATTTAACCTCGCTCTTAGATAAATATTCGTTGTCTTCAAATGTAAGCCTAATAAAATTGTTTTGGTTAATGTAATCATCACCCCAGAATAAAGCATCCGGATTGTAATCTATTATAGTTAATCCGGCACGTGATATAAATTGAACCGCTGTATCAATATCCATTTTATCAGCTTCGTTGATATAAAGAATATCTCTACGGAATCCTTTACCCACATCGTTTACATCTGCTCCTAAGAAATCTAAATAACTGCCGTTTTCGTACTCGTGTTTGCTTTCTGATTTATTAAAATCGGCTTCATCTTGAATAACATTCCAATCACGGCAAATCTTTTTATAGTCACGAATAACCGTGCGTTTCATTTTAGATAATTCAGAGGATAAAACAGTTGCTTCTTTTTCTGAATTTAAAAGCGACTGTGTTATTAACTCTAAAATAGAAACCGTTTTACTTGCTCCCTGACCTCCACAAACAACAAAAACATCTTCATTAGGATTAGACATAATTAAGTCTAAAATCTTGAAGTATGCTTTAGTGTACTTAAATTTATTTTCGGTTGCCAATGTCTGGTAAATTTGGAACGTTTAAAGATCCTTTTACGTCAATTTCTTTTTTATCTGATAGATCATTTAGCCTTTGGGTAATTGATGGATTAAACACGTTCAAAAGACCTCCTGTTATCTGATTTTCTCTAATCGAGTTCTTTACACGCGAACAGATAGGTAAAAACTCTGAGTATTTATCATCAATATTTTTAAAATACTGCTCAATACATCCAACTTTAATATCCCAACAATAACGTTTAAATCCTTCTAAAGTAAGTGGAAGTTTTAATTCATCAGTTTCTCTTACTCCTTCTTTTCCAACATATTGAACTTTCAGCCATTCAGATTCCTTAGACTTTAGATCAACAACATAATCCCGAAACAATTTCCACATCATTTCAGGACTATCTATATTTCTTGGTCTTCCTGTTTCCATTACTTTATCTCAATTAGTTCACAAACTTTATTATCAATCAATTCTTTACAACGATCCAAAGAAACTGTATGTTCTTCAGTACGCATTATTAACCTATCCAATTGAATATCGTAGTATTTCATTATGCATTTAACTAAAGCAGTTTTTTCCATTGTTTGAATCCTGATTTATGTTTGTGAGTGAATACTTTTTTTACTAACATTTCTGGTGTGAAATCTGATAGGTCTTTTTTAATTATGTAACCATTCGTTTCTTTTATCATTTCCGATGCACTCGAATAATTTGTTGTAATTACCGTTGTGCCTAAAACTAACGCTTCTAATAAAACAAAACCGAACGCCTCGTAATCTGATAGCTGTAATAAAAAATCAGCGTTCTTAATGTACGGGAATGGATTTTCTAATTTACCGTGAAATACCCAATTGCTCGGAGATTGTTTTTTTATATGCTTTTCATACTTCTTATCATAACCTGATCCAACAATATGCCAAATGTAATCAATATCTTTTAATTGTTCAGAAACCTTTAACATTCTTTCAAAACCTTTCTCTCTTGAAATTCTTGAAACTGTTACAAGTGTTAGTGGTTTACGTTCTGGAATATGTTCGTTTGCTAGTTCGTATATTTGTGAATTAAGCTCATTGTAAATTAATGTTGATTTCTGGTCCGTAAGCTGAGCGTCTAATTGTTCTTTACAAACTTGCCCCACTGCAATATAATTATCAATTTTTTCTTTTGGCAGTTTAACCTTCATATCCGTAAGACAACCATGGAGCCAACGTAATTCTTTGTTGGCTTTTATTTTATCCTTCTTACAATAAATAGAGCAGTAAATAACCGTGTCAACTTCAATTGATTTGTATTCTAAATTAACTATTGAAGCATATTCAGCCATTCTTAAAAGCATTTCTATACTTGAATCTTTAGCTGAATAAGCTATTGTAATATCGTAGTGTTCGTGTAATCGTTCGCATAGATTTAATATAGCAACCTCCACGCCTCCAATAATATTGATATGATGATAATAAAAACAAATACTTTTTTTCATATGTGTAAATATAATAAATCCAATCGTAAAAAGCAAAAAACACGTAACTAAACGTGTTTATGTACTATTATACCATTATCTTTCAGCACGTCACAAACTAAATTCTCACTTACTCTAGGGCAGTTAGATACTATTTTGCCTTTTATAAATCTCCATTTTGGTATTCCGCACCAATACAATTCCGTAAGTTTAAATCCTTTTTTTATTTTTCTTTTAACAGATTCTAGTGCTTTTTTATCATTTTCTTTTAGTTCTTTCATAATCTACTTTATTTGTAATTCGTATTTAGGTTTTGTCTATGTTCTCTCCGTTGTTGCCCCAATAAGGCTTGTCTACATCTTCCCAGAAGCTAATTTCATTCCTGTCTATAAATTCTTCAACTAATTCTAAAATGATTGCTTTTTTTGTTCTTCTGTAAGTCCTTTAATCCAATTGCGCAATCTTTCTTGTTTTTCTTCCCATGTTTCCATCCCTAATAATTTACTTGGTTAATAATTTTTTGTATTTATTTTTTAATGATCCGTTTTTTTTAAAGTATTCCTTATAAAAAGCGTTTGGTCTAAATATCCATCTATCTTTAAGCGAAATCCAAAATAGCTTCCATTTAAGATTATCTTCTATTTCCACTTCAGTTAACGGTCTTGGTTTTCTATAAAACAAAAACAACATATAACTCAACATTCCGGCAACCAACAGAAACGCAAACAAATCACTTTGAATAGATAATCCTGTTTTGCAATGCGGGTTGTTTTCACGTCCCGCAACGGAACACCAACAAGGCGAAAATACTTCACAGTTAAATGGCGGTGGTGGATTCATGATAATTGTTTTTGTGCGGTTTGGGTTAGTGTTGGTTCTAATTCACAAAGTCTTTCTACATTGTAAACTGTATCATCTTCAAAGTCAAAATATTTTCCGTTTGTAAAAGTAAACCTATATTCGTTCCAATAAGTTGATTTAATTATGTTTTTAGTAAACGATTCTAATTCAAAAAGACAACGTTCTTTTACTTCTTGGTATTCTTGCATAGCGCTTGAATAATATTGATCGTTTTCACCATCATTAAAAGGCTCTTCCAAAACAACCCAAACACCATCAACAAGTTTACAAGGCACAAACATCCAAAGTTCTAGTTTTTGTGAAAGGAAATTAGCATAATTAATAACTACGTTGTAAAATTCTGATTCACTTTGAATGGTGTAATGTATTTCGCTGTTTAGTAAAACAAATTCGGTCATCGATATTAATTTCATAATTATTGATTTAAAGTATTAATATCAATAGCTAAATTTTTTTCGATTAGTCCGTGAATATCGAAATGCCATTCGTAAAGTTTTTCGATTATATCGTTATGTAAATTACCTTCATTTATAACATATGAATAAGAATCTCCTGGATCTCCACATGAAATTTCAAAAGTTAAATCATTTTTTACAACATAATAATAGTCTTGATAATCATCGCCTCCTGTTGGAGTGTTCCATCCAAAAACACAATCTTCAAAAACACCGTTGGGTTCAAATGTTTTTCCAATAACTTCTAATGGCACAAACTTTTCCCCATCAACATAAATTTCTTTTGTAAGATCAGATAGCGGGCGTAGGATTGGTTTTGATTCATTTATATGGGAAAGCTCTCGCTTATTGCCTCTGTAGTATTTAAAGCCATTATCCTCAATACTGTCTGCTTGAACAATGTCTCCGTAGCTATTTTCTATTTTTAATCCATAAGGCAAATACCCAACAATATGTTTTAATTCTAATTCCATAATTTTAGTTTTTTAACTCGAAAGTAATCCTTACAAGTTGGTTGGTTATATAAATCCTTTCATTTCATTTGGCATACATGATTTGTTGCCGAATAATTTATAAGAAGCCCAGTCGATAAACCTTTCTAAAAGAGATCTTTTATCCTTCATTGATTCGCTTAATAATGCTTTGTGAAGATTTACGAATGCGTTTGATGCTTCTGTACATGCTTCTGCTAATGTTTTGGTTTCTACTTTCATAATGTGTGGTATTTATTGGGTTTTAAAATTAGCCGGAATTTCACCGGCTTTTTTTTGGTTTAATTTTTATTATCTTCTATAAACTCCTTTGTTAATCCTATTTTATCTAATAAACAATTAATTTCGTTAGATGTAAATACAATTCCTCTACTTCCGTAAGAACTTTTATTTTTGTTCTTTTCGTTTAGTATTTTAAGGCAAAAAGAAAGTTCTTCTATTGGATTAAAATTATACCCTATCGCTTTTAAATATTCTTCATGTTCTTCTTTTGAATTTATTCCTTCTGGCATGCAGTAAATAGGCTCAATTGTTTTATTCAAAAACCAATCTTGATAATCATTTTCCAAACCCTCTTGTTGTTCTGCAGTTAAAAACTTATTTGCATCTGATTTTGAGTTAAAAAACTCATGTAGTAAATTTTTCATAATTATATTATTTTAATTGTTTTAAATAAGCAGTTTTTAATCTTGCTTAGTATTTTTTGTTTTACAAATCGTTTAAATCTACTTCTATACAGTTTTCATCTAAATTATGCCAAACTGTAGCAACTCTGAAATATTGTCCATCTCTAATAATATCCTCTCCTGTTCTTGGAACATCCATTGAAAAACATCTATCAATAAAAATTATTGATCCATCTTCAAAAGTTGGTTGCTTACTATGGACGTTTTGATACTGATAAATAACATTAACAGTTTTTACAAATCTTAATTCTAATAATCTTTTCAACATAATTTTATTTTTTAGGTTTATTGTTATGATGTAAAGATATATTAGTTTCACTTATTGTGCAAGTAATTCGAAGGATATTTTTAAATTAAATTGTGTTAAAATTTCATCAAGGCGTTTATCTCTAATGTTTCTAGTGCCTGAGAGCCATTTTGAAAGTTGTGTTTCAGTGCATTTTATTTTATCAGCGAACTCTCTTTGCGTAAATCCGGTTCCTTCAAGTATCAGTTTTAATATTTTTTTATTCATGGTTGTGATTTTTTATTCAAATTTAGCACTATTTCACAACACGTGCAATTTTATTTCCCTTTTTCAGCGTAAACCGTTTTAATGTCGCTATAAGTAATGGCTGTTATCGACTTTGATTGCATGATTTGTTTTTTGGTTTCGGGTGGTAGGTTTCGCCACCAGAGTAAATACTTACGCATCGAAATTAAACTTCAATTGTTCTGACAAGTTTTTAGTAAATTCTTTGAACTTAATAGCGTCAAAATTATAATTAACTATATCGCAAATCACTAATGCAAATTCGTCTTGATTGTACAAGGCTTTTAAAAATCCATCTGAATCATTTTTTTCTTTGTATTTATCTAATGTTTTAAAAAAAGCATCATGTACTTCTCTTTTTTCTAATCTAATAGTAAAATCTACATCGTAATTTTTATATTCATCCTGTAGATCATCCATAAAAGTTTCTAAGCAATCACAATAAAGAAGTTCTGCAAGTTTTTTAGATCCTAATTTTTCGCAAAATAAAAATATAGTTGCAATACTTAATTTATCCTCTAAGTTTAAAACTCCTCTTGTCGTGTCGTATATTATTTCTTCTATTTTCATCTTCCAATTCCGTTAATAGTTAATAGCTGTTTTAGGGGTTAAATAAAAGATAGTATGTGTGCAATTACATCAACTGTCCATCCGTTGCCTAGCATTTTATACCTCTGAGTATTAGATACTGATTCTGTGTAATTATCCGGAACCGTTTGAAGTCTCTCGCATTCAATAGGGGATAGTTTCCTTGCGTATTCTCCATCGCTTACTAATAATCCTAATTTCTTTCTTTGCATCATAGACTTTGCGTTCTCTTTGTAAATAGTACTTAGTATGCATTGACTTTTATCTTTAAAAACAAGTTGTCTTCTTGCTTTTTCAAAGTACTGTTTAAAATTTCCTCCTTTGAAATAGTTTGCATCGATGCAGTATGATTTTTCCCTGTCCACAAAACCATCTTCTATAATTGAAGATAATAAAACGCTTTTATCTTCAGGGACACAAACTCCTTCTATATTTGTCCAGTACAATCTTTCTCTATTTTGAGCAGAAAGCAGAGAAGAGTTTATTCTTATCGGTTCAACTCCTGTGAATTTAGAAATAACATCTTCATACTCTTTTTTCATTTTTACATTTTCCAAAATAAACTTAACGTCTGCATTTATAAACTCCTGTATAAATCTAAGGTCTGCCGCGAACTCAAAAAATAATCTGCTTCGCGGATCACTAAAGTTTAATTGTTTTCCTGCAAACGAAAAACCCTGGCATGGACTTCCTCCTATTAATAAATGAATCTTAGGCAGATATTTAATTTTTATTTTAGTAACATCACCTAATTGCTTTGTATTTGGAAAATTTTTATTTGTAACTTGAATTGCATATTTATCCACTTCAGATGCAAAGTAATTTGTTACATTTTTATTTAGTTTGCTTAATGCAATTTGACCACAGCTCATTCCGTCAAACTCTGCTAGTACATTATATTCTTCTTTCATAATCTATTTTTTTAATGTTATTTAAAATAAGGTTGGTTAGTCGATAATCTTGCAATGTTTAAATCTAAAGTCGTGAAGGAAATGATATTTATCATCCCCTAAAATACCACCGCATGGTTTAATTGATTCAGCAAAATAACCGCCTTTTGTGTTAATTTTTACAATATAAAACGGTTCTGTTGGATAATGGTCTTGTGTTTTAATTTCATACTTTTCATTATCTCCATAATCACGGGTCAATAAATTGCCCTCTTTAATAATTTTACCATCCATGTCAACGGTTTCTTTAATTCCTGAATCACCTTTAAAGTACATTGTAATCTTTTTATTCGCTTGCTTCATAATTTCTCTATTTATTTTTCAAATAAGGCTCAATTTTTGGGCAGGGGTTAATATATTTTGAATTTTATGTACTCAGATCCTTTTTTAACTATTGCTTTGAACACGTGCAATTCATTTATGTAACGATCATCTACGCCGTATTTTTTTACCAGGCAATCTTCAAATAATTTAATCGGATTGCTACAGTCGGATGCTCTACTACTAAATCCAAATTCTATTGCTAATTTAATGTTTTTTGGATCTGGAAAAACTATTTTACTCGGCAACAGAAATAATACATTTTTAATGTATCGATTGTATTCATCAGTTTTATAGCGTTTTCCTTTCCACGCTCGGTTAACTGATAACGGCTTAATATTTATCGTGTGATTCATAAACGCTGAGTTATTACGTTACGATAAACCAAATTTACTCGTTCTCTGTTTTGCCCACGGCTCGAATAAAAAGCAATTACTCGATTAATTCTTTTTAGTGGCGATTCTTTTGATTTCATAAGCTTAATTGTTTAATTGCTGATTCAGTTAAATCAATTCTATGTTTTACAATTTGTTCTATAGATGTTTTTGGCCAGTTAGAGAAGAAAACCGTATTACCGTGTTTAAGTACATGTATGTTATTCCATCTTTTTTCTATTTCACAGCCACTAAACAATACTTTTTCTTTAGCATTGTCATAATAATTTAGTGCTGAAGAATAATAATTTAATCCATTTTTATCATCTTCATTAAATTTATCAGAGGTCTTATTTATATCAAAATAATTTTCAGGTTTAGGTTCTTCTAAAATATTACCCTCCAAATCACAAGGAACAAACATTCCTATATTTAGTGGTTTTATTAAAAATTTAGAATACAGATCAATTGAATGGCATGTTGATTCTATTGATTTTTCTAATTTATTCATTTCCTGAATAACATAATCGGTCATTGATATTAGTTTCATGATTAATAATTTTAGTTGATATTATAAGTAAATAACTTTTTTCTTTTTTCGTATTCGATTTCAATTCTAAAAATCAGGCGATGATTTATTTTTAGGCAAATTATCTATTTCATTTTCTTGTATTTCATAAGGCAACCAATCATCATTCACACCGAAAAGCAAATCTTCAAACGGAATGTTACGACTGTATTCGCAAGTTACATTTGTAAACCCTGTTTCTTTATCGTTGTCAATAAAGGCAACCGTTTCGGCTTTCTTTAAAACAGATGATCCAACGTGTCCAACTGGCTTAGATGTTCCGAAATTCTTATGCAAAATTCCTGTTATATGCATCTGTTCTTTTGAAGTCCATTCTAAAAGCTTCTCAGTAAGTCCTGTCGCTTGTTCTAAGCTATTAAAATCAGTTACAAGATCTACATATCCATCTATAGAAATTAATCCAATATGAGCCTTATATTCGCTTTCGTAAATAATCCAGTCTATAAACTCAAAACGTTCCTTTGGCGAATATTGTCTTAAAGAAAATGTTTTGTAAAGATCGTAATTACCTCCAACCATATCGCAAACACGTCTAACAACTCGCTGAGTGTGAAATTTTGATTGCTCCGTATCAAATTCAATAATAAATTTTTCGTTCGTTTGATGCCCTTTAATCGAAGGATTTAAAATATTTGATTGTCCTCCAATATATCCTGCAACAATCATAGACTTAAAAAATGTCTTTCTACTTTTAGAAGCTCCAACGATACATGAAAAATCTCCATAAGATCCAAACGGAATTGCAAATGATGTTCCTTTGTACAGGCTTGTGCCTACGCTTATTGCAACTGGCTGTGGTTTTATTTCTTCAGCAGGATCAATATAAGAATCTTTCGCTATCTGTGAAAAATCTATTTTCGCCTCTGGAATAATTAAGTTGTCTAAATCTGAAAAGTCTACTGGCATAATTAAATATAGTTATCGGTATCTTTCAAAAATTCGTTTACCGTGTTGCAAAATGATTTTGTTACTGATTCAGTTTTCCAACTGCTTTTTAATTTTTCAATTAATCCTTTTTCGTTTTCTTTTATTATTTCAGATTCATTTTTATACGAATCAAAATCAACTCCAATTTGTTTTAAATAATTAATCAAATCCTGATTATTTAAATTTGATGTCATTATTGACAAATGTGTTTCTATTGGTTTCTTAAATACATCTGAAACATCTTTAATTGCCATTTTAATATTTCCGTGAAAATGCAAATTTTGGTTAATAGTGTAGCAAAGTAATTTAGCGAATAATAAATTATCAACCATGTATTGCTTTTCACTTTCTTTTATCGTTTCGCTAACGTATTTAATTGCCTCTATATCTTCAGGAAAAATATTTTTAGGAACTCGCTTAAATAGCTTTACTATTCTTTCTATTGATTTATCAGATTTCCACGACATCAGATACTTAATTTAGGTTCTTCGTGATTAACAAATTCAGGAATGTATTTTTTTCTTTTTGGAATTTGGTGTTTTGAATATTTACCAAAAGTTTGCAGAACCCTTGCCACAATTATTTCATCAGGAGTTGAATTATCATTTACTCCTTTTTCGTATTTAATTAATTTAACGCACCAATTAAAGTACCAGCCATTTGTAAAAAGTGTATTTACACCGTTTGGCTTATTCCAATATTCGGGTTTTTCTTTTTCCAATGCTTCTTTAAGAATTTCGTGTAGTTCTAATCTAGTATATTTATGATAACGAGCTAAATTTTTGGATTGATTTATATTCATCTTTTCAATTTTTTAGGTTTATAATCTATCTTCTTTAATTTTTGGTTTAGGGAATTGTTTCTTTTGGCTTGGTGTTAGTTTAGAATAAACTTCATCTGATTTTAAATGTTCTCTAATCCAAATGCAAATTTCTTGAACGTTTAATTTATAAGTTTTTCCGTATTTACCTAAAGAGCCATTTCTAAGTGCTGTAATTATTAAATCAGAATCGATAGTTTTAAACTCTGAATAAATGTCAGCAGTTATTTTATTTAACTTATCGATTGATATTTCTGATTCTAATCTATCATAAACAACCGTTATTGCTATTTTTATGTTATTGATTAAGAAGTCCGAGCCTTGCAAGTCTGGCAATGTCTGTAATTGATTCATCTGTTTTTATATTTTTGTTAATATTTTCTTTTAAATAGGGCAAAGTGTTTTTAAGTTTAGTTTTCCAATTCTTAATTTCTTTACCGTGTCCGTCCTTCCATTCATTTTCTACCCAAGAATCATATTTTGCTTTTATCGAATATTCATCTATAAAAGGCTTTTGTTCTTTAGCATATAAAATGAAATCTTCATAATCAGGAATACTATTTACTTTACTTTTATTTTCTATAGTATCCTTTACTATACTTTGTGTGTTATCGGCTACTGTAAGTTTACTTTTACTGGGTTTACGTACACCTAAACTAATTAAAAGGAGTAATAAACCCTCATAAGTTATACATGTATTTTTTCTCTTAAAATATGCATCACTAATACTTTCTATAAATGACTGGCACCAAATTATTTTATTTTCCTTCCAAAGAACAGAATCAAACTTCCCAATATCTACCAAATCATTAACAATTGATAAAAGAATTTCTTTGCTTACTTTACATTTTGCACTAAGAAACATTACTGTAGTAGGTTTTGATAAATCTAAGTAATGATAATTTGTTTTTGCTAATTCTCTAAGTAATTTAATGAATGTTGCAAATCCATCGTTACCGTATGTTTCTTCAATGTAAAACATCTTATTGCCTTCTTCGCAATAAAAAGGAAAATAATCAACGTTATTTCGTTCAGGTCTAGCCATAATAATATTTACTAATTGTTAAATTTTAGAGAAAAAAAATTACTGTACTAATACAAAAGTAACTCCGTCTATAATGACTTTCGTTAATAATCCGTCTCCAATTCTCTTATAAACAGTAGGTTTTGACAAATTATAAGTCTTTGCATAATTCTCTACTGTTTTTAATTTTGTTCTGTCTATTTTTAATGGTTGCATACTTTACGATATGTTAATTTTTAATTCTAAAAATAGCCCATTATTTAAAACAGGCTTTTTGATATTTATTTATAAGCAAATATAATACTTTTTATTTAATTAGCCTAATTTTCACTAGCCTTAATTATTTGGGAAGATAGGGTAAAACACATTAATCTTCCAACATTTCTGCTTCTCTTTCTAATTGATAGGCTATATCTCTAAGTGATTTTGCACCAAGTTTTTTAATAACATCAGTATTTAAAATAGAATTTACTTTTTGTTGTAGCATATTTTCTTCAAACATAGCCTTTTTTATTAATCCTGAAAGATGTTTTTTCAGCAAGTGATGTATTTCTATTGCCGAGTGATTTTTATCGAATACATGCCAATATTTATTTTCTGCTACCTTTTCAGATGTTTCAATAATCTTTTGCATAAATACTAAATCTGTTTGTTTCTGAATTATTTTTTCAGCTAGTACTTCAAAATCTTTTTCTGTTAATTCGTAATCTATTTTCATAATCCTAAATTTTATGCCTATTGGCGTTAGTGGGTTGGTGCGACTCTATCTAAAACACTGTCTTTCCTGATTTCGTAAATGATATCTATTTGCTTTCGGGTTTTATCTTTGTTTTCTAAAACAGTATTTATAAATAATAGTTTGCCAATATCAATAGACAAATCTAATTTTTGTCTATGTATGTTGTTTTTAGGCTTTAATAAAAAGTCATAAATTAGAACGCCTATCAAAAACGAAACAATGATATATATTACTTTTTTATCGTTCATCCCAATTTATTTTAAAGTTTCTTTGTTTGTTGTGTAGGTTTCGTCGTAGTACTCATGCGCACTTGAATAAGGCGATTTGTCGAAGTTTGCTCCGTGTGTTGCAGCCTCAATAATTTGCTGTTTTTCGGTGTCTAAAAGCGATTTAGCTTTTTGCCAAATTCCTTCTGTACACTTATTTTTTGGTTGAAATTCCTCTATGTATTCGATCAATTCCTCTAGCGCTGTTTTCATAATTTTAATTTAAGTTAGTTTTTGTGTTGGGTTAGAAGCTTGCTGATTTTTAGCCTTATTCTAGGGTCTTTTTTAGTGCCTTTAAAATCAGACATAACAACTTCGAAATATTCTCTTTTTTTAGTTTCTTTATTTTTTAGGTAAATTTTACTTCCTAAGTCCGGCTGTCCAAAATTTCGCCATTGTTCCGATGTTAATCTTAATGTTTTCATTTCCGTTTAGGTTTTAATTAATTTTTTGATGGGTTAGTTTCGATTAATATAGTTCCATTATCACAAGGGCATTCTTTTTGATATTGTTCGGGGTCAGGAATTCCGCAACAATCGCCATGCTCGTTTATGTTCCCGCAACAAGTAGCCCTAACTTCTATCGTATAGCCATGTCCTTCACAATATGGGCATGTAATATTTTTTAATTCAGACATATCCCTATCTCTTTAATAATTTTACGTAACACTTCTCTATTTGTCGGCTCCGGCAACAATCGTTTTTTAAGCGAGTTGTTGTATTGGTGGAATATTTGGCGGGTGGTTTTACTCTTCATAACCTATACGTTCTATTTCTTTTTTTACTTTATTAAAAAAAACGATTCTTTCCTTTATTGATTCTGAATTTACAGATGATTTTAAAACATCTAATTGATGTAATATTTCTTCACAAACAATAAGTGATATTATTTCAGATTGTGTTTGGTTAAATTTACAAAATGAGTTTTTAGAATAATTTATTAACTTTCTTGCTTTTTCTTCCGGTTTCATAATTCTATTTTTAGTGATTTTATTTATCTGTTGGTTTAGTGGAATACAACTACTCCGTTATCTTTCGCGACTTGAAATATTTCTAGCCAGGATTCATATTTCCATATAAAAACATCATCATCAGCAAAAATTCCTAATGCTTTACTTTTATTTCTTTCAAAGTCATTATAAAGTTTTTCTGAAACCTCCCAATCTAAACAACCTTCATTATCGGCAAAGTTTATTAACTCAAAGAAATCAGAACGCTCTTTTTCTGTTTCGTTTCTCCAATTTTTATTTTTGCCAGTAACCTCTGTTAACTGATCTCTAAATAATCCGTGAGAACTATAACCGCATCCAAAATTAGTGCTTACATTTTTGCCTACATAATAAGAATCGTAATCTAAATTCTTAACTCTGTCTTTCCATGAATCAGAAATAACGAAAGCTTTAAAAGAGTAGTCTCCGTTTTCTATCTGTTCGTTACTCGCTTTTTTTACATCTTTGTAAATTGAAATGTCTAATCCCATAATATTTATTTTTAGTTATTATTAAAAGTTTCTTCATAATAATTTTCATTAAATGAAAACTGATCTTCGTAACCTTTTTGATAAGCATTTTTTATTTGGTTTTCTTCTATTTCTAATAAACATTCATCTATCCAAATCATAACATCATCTAGTGGTTTACTGTCTGTTAGTCCTGTGCACGGATATTCGTTAATCATTTCTTTTAATGTTTCAATTGCTGTCTTCATAATATTTATTTTTAAGTGGTTAATATTCTAAAGTCCATTTATCCCAATTACCGTAACCGAACTCTTTATTTACGGCTTTAATAATATCTGCACGAGTTAGTAAATTATCTCTATGTTCATGGAAAGAACCTACCCAAGATCCGTAATTCCAAACTTCTATTTTTGCCCACATAATTTATATTTTTTAATGGTTATTTTATTTATGTTTTAATCTCCGTTATAAGCTCCAATTCCGTAATCGTGTCTTGCTCCTGAGTTATCGCAAACTGTTCTACTCACAACAATATCAGTAAAAACCAATTCATTAAAGTAAACCGTTTCGTATCCTAAACCTTTGCTTTTTACCAGTCTATTACACTTCATTACAATAGCTTTAACGCCTTGTTTTACCTTCGACCATGCCAACGTCAAAGCCTCAGAAAAAGTTACGTTTTGCATTTTGAATATTGCGTGGGCTGAACGGAAAATAATTGATTTGTTGTACATGATGTTTGTTTTTGTTCGTCAAAGATAATACATTTATTTAATTAAACAAGCTTTTTTAAATAATTATTTTATTTATTTTTAAGCTTGTATTTCAAAACCTCTGCATCAACTAACGAGCAACATAAATCGTGAATCGATTCAGGTACTTTTTTATAGACTATTTTCGTTTCGTAGGTTAGTTTCTTCCTGCCTACGTTTTTTTTGCTTCCTGATCCTCTGCCGTCTTTTTTTTGTTCTGTCATTTTAATGTAAAATTAAGGTTCCGTCTTTTCTGTAAGACCTATCGTTTTTATTTATTAATTCTCCTGATTCGTTCCATTCTAATTTCCATCCGAATTGACCATTATCAAAATGTTTTTCGCATTTAAGTTTTATATACGGCTTTGTACTGTTCCATTCTCTTAGTTGAGTATTGTTCATGTAAAAACCAATATATTTAGGATTTACAAAAGCTATTACCGTTGTAAAACACAGAGCGCCGTTTGGATGATACTCTGTGATTGTTTTTATTTCTCCTAGCATGACTTTATAATTATTTGTTATTTTTCTACTTGTCTAATTATATTTATAATATGAGATTCAGAACATAAACAATTTTCTGCTAATTCTTTTACTTCTGATTTTACTTGGTCGATTCCTTTGAAGTGTATTGCTGTTAAAATAATTCTCTTTACCATGATATTTATCTTTTATGGGTTATTTCTTTGACAAAGATACAACCATTATTTAAATAAACAATACTTTTTAAATAAATATTTCAAATTATTTTATTTTCCGCATATCACTAAAAAAGCCGAAGTGAATCGGCTTTTATAATATTGGGTGTTAGTAAGGTTATTTATCTTCAATGTCGAACCATCCGACTACTGCACCTAATCCGGTACATGCAGAAGCAGTATAGATTATTTCGGCTTTACCGATTGGCTCCCAATTACAATTTAATGCTTTGTAAATACATCTTACTTCTCCAATTAATACGGCTAAAATTATAGCTCCGTAAATTACAATTAATGTCATTTCTGTTTTCATAATTATTTTTGTTTATTGATTATTTAATTTAGATTCTATTATTAAAAATTCTCCGTTTTCAGTAAAGTAAAAATGAGGTGATCTAATGTATTTGTAAGCCCTCATTCTTTCGACTTCTGATTCTGTAAATCTCCATTGCACCCCGTGTTTTTTGATGCCTAATTTATCAGCTCTGAACTTAACAGTCGGTTTACTTATATTAAGTATCTTCTGCAATTGCTGTCCGCTATACGTTCCCATCTGCATCTACTGTTTCAGGGTCTATTACTTCGATGTTGTTTGGGTTGGTGGTCATGGCTAGAATGGTAAATCGTCTGGTTCTGCAGTATCTCCTTCTGTTACGGGCTTAGCGTTAAACACCCCGCCTTGTCCTGCATTATCCCACAGCGTTGTAATTCCTTCGCCAATAAAAATAGTTTCGGCTTGTGCTTCTCGTTCTTCTTTGGTTTGGATTACGCTTGCAAAGTGCGACTTTTGCAATTTATATCCAGTTCCTTCATAAATTATTTTAGGTTCTTTTACAGGAACAAGCTCGAATTTAACTTCTTGAACTTCCATTTTTACACCTTCTTTTGAATCGTATTGACGCTTTGAAACTAAGTTTCTTAATTTAGTTGCGTCTAATGTTACTGTTATTTTACTCATAATTAAAAACTTAATTTATTAATAGTTGTTTGTATTTGTAAATCCAATTTATCTGCTTCAGTAAAAGAAACAGTTACTAAGTGTCCAATTTCCTGCATCACAGGTTTTGCAATAGTTCCATTATTAACCAATGAATCACGTGTCAGTAATTTAACGAATAACGGTTTAATTTTACACTCAGGTCGGTATGAGCAAAAATACAACTTTTCAAGTTTGTCATTTGCCGTAAACGAGTGAACACATTGATTAATGTATTCGATTGGAATTTCGTCTTTATCACACATTTTTATATGCGCTACAATTCCAGGACATTTAATTTCAGCCTGTGTTTTAAAATCTGCCGTAATTCCATCAGGAGAAATACCAATTAATGGATGCTCGCTTTGGATCCATCCGCATTCTAAAAACTCTAATCCTGTATATTTACCAAGCTCAATACGCGCCTGTGGTTCGTATTCGTTACCGCGTTCCATTGCATCAGATTGATAACCTTCTTCGTAATCTTCATCAAAAGGCTCTACAGCTTCGGCAAGCAATTTATAAAATAATGTATCTGATTTTACAAATAATTCTTTCGCTCTTGTGCCTCCAATTTTAAAATGGCGTAATTCGTGCCATTCTAAACTATTCTGCTCTACGTTAAAGTGATACGTACTCATTATTTTAGTACAGTTTTAAGGCGTTCTTTTTCGGCTAATACCTCGGCTGTGTTTTTTTCTTTAAGCGTTAATGCAGTCCATTTTTCGCCCAACTCAGCAAGTGTTTTGCATGCCGATAAAATCCCAATGCATTTTTGAGCATCAACAACTTCAATTTTTGCACTTGCAACAACTACATTCACAATTCTAATTGCATCGTGAAACTCTCCGAACGCTTTAATTCGCTTTGTAGTTAATTGTATGCGTTTTCCTGCCATTTCTTCTATATATGAAGTATCAGTAACTTTTTTTAAAGTTTTTCGATTTGTGGCGTTTAAAATGATTGGCTTGCATTCATTAAAAAAAACAGTTAAAACTGGCTCTTCTATTTGCGCTTTTTGATTAAAAACGAATTCTGATTTAACCTCTTTTATTGTGACGATAATATCGGTGGTTTTCCCGTTCTCGTCTTGTAAATCCCACCCCCCTAAGTAATTCGGGTTCCTTAATTTGTCAATGTGTGTTTTCATAATTTCTTTGTTTTTAATAATCGTATTTTGTTGGTTTTCTAAATCGGTCGATTTAATAATTCAGGGTTTTCGTGAATGTTTCCGATAACAGTTATTTCGTCGTCCATACTATCAAAACTCCATGATGAATGAGTGTTTTTAAATTTTGCCATAAACATACATGTATCATTACAATAATAGACCTCTCCTTTACATTCTTGGTATGATATTAAGTCTGATTCATAAATATCTACACCGTTTTTATCTTTTAATCCTGTGTATTGCATTGGTAAAATGAAATGACTATAATCTTGTTTTGTGCAATATCTATAAGCGTGATCTTTATTTATTGATTCATGCGAAATAATTTCCTTTTGATTAATATCCCAAAATCTAAACTTTATTTCTCTTTTCATAATCATATTTATTTATCTGATTAGTAATAATATTGTTTTTAAATACTTTTGCCTGTTGTTTGATTTCTTTGGCGTAGTGGGTTGTTGTTTGGATTGTTGTTATTGCGCCATTTTTAGACACGACAACCAACTTCAACGACTTTCTGTACACTCGCTTTGATTTCTTTCGGATTTGCGTTACGTAGTGGGTGAATAGTTCGGGGTTCATTATATATATTTTGAAAGTAGTTCTTTTGCTTGATTATAATAACCCGCTTGTTGCCATTCGATATCATAGTCAGACAATAAATTTCCAACATCAGAAACCAATCCATAAAGAGTATTTAATAATTCATTTTGATTCACAATCATTTCATCCGCTAAACTGAAAGACTGTTCCGCAATATGAGTATTAAAATTATCTTTAGTTAAGTTCATTTCTTTAGACAATTTACTCGTAAGTATTTCCTGCATAGCTAAACCTGCAAAATAATCTCTTCTTGATATTTCCATAACTTATTAATTTAACTGATTAATATTATTCTCCACCGCCTTAATAATCGCATTCACATTCGGCATTTTTACCGAGTTCGATTTATTCACGTAGTCGTTGAATTGGTTCTTGTACACATCTTCAATAGTTTGCACTTGGATGAAGTTGGAAGATTCTCCGCAACATTGTTGCTCTACTCTATAAGTGTTGAAATCTCTGTAATCTGGTGTAATAACGGCGATTGTTTTCATGGCTTAAATTTTGAGTCATAATAATTATCCGCGGAATTTTCAATGCTATCAAGAAAAATACTTTTATCGCCTTCAATGAAAGCATCTATAATTTGCATCTTTTCTTTTTCTAACCAATATTTTATTTCTTCTTTATTGAACTTGGTTCTTACTGAGTTATCGGAACGATTATTTATCATTTCCAATATTTCCTGCACTGCTGTTTTCATAATATCACTTTGTTTTTTGGTTGTTAATAAATTCTTCGCTTTTCTCTTTTGCGTACTTCCTAACGTCTTGGATTACTTTGGGGTGGCATCTGATTTGAAACCTTTCATTTGTTAGTTTTTTTCTTCCCATGTTATTTATGTATTAAAATTATCTCATAAGAGGTTCCCATTCCTGCATGAACATCTATAAATGATTTATTGTTTTTCTCTAAATCTATTCTTAATTCTTTTTCATAATACTTTTTGCTTATTTGCCTAATCCTGTGAATACAATATTCTATGATTTCGTCAATATCACTACCTGTTATTTGATAGCGATTATTTGAGCTTTTAATCGGAGCATGAATAATATTTACCATGATTATAAATTTACCGGAAACATTTCTCTCCATTGCTGTTTAACTTCAAAGAACTCTTTTGTTATTTCTTGAACTCTTTCTCTAGTTGCTTTTAATCTTTTAGAAGAAACAGAAAGTAATTGTTTTTGTTCGTTTTGCAATTCTATTAATCTTGCTTGAAATTGGTCTGGAGTTGTCATGTTTTTTTGTTTTAGTGATTATTTCTTTAGCAAATATACAACACCTTTTTAAATACACAACACCTTTTATAAATTATTTTTAAAATTTAACATTTGCCCACAAAAAAAGCGACCCAAATAAATGAATCGCTTTAATAATAATCCCCAAAAAACGCAGTAACCAACTGCTAACCTAAAATTATAAATACAAAAATTATGAAAAGACTACTTGATAAACTAAAAATAACGAGGTCGGATCCAAATATGATAAATTTATCTTTGTAAAGATAATAATTATTTCGTTACGGAAACATGAATTTTTTATATAGTATGTAAATAACGTAAAGCAAAACCAATACTCCAATACCTGTCATAATCAAAACAAACGGATTAAACTGCTTTTTATCTACTTGTTTTGCTTTAACTTCCTTTGTTGACACTTCTTTTTGCTCAATATTTTTTTTTTCTTTAGAGGCTTTGTTTTCGATTTGAACTTGTGCAATATTTGCACTTGTTGAACTATTATTCTTTTGAGTAGTTTTTTTGTAAACCTTTTTCGTATTATTTAAAACCACTTTGGTTCCGTCTTTTTCAATTATGAAAGCTTCTTTTGTATTGTCTGCCGGTGAAATAGTTGTTTCCTCGGTAACCGTTTCATTTTTATCATCAACTTTTACAATAGTAGTTGTTTTAACGTTGGTATCGGTTTGTTTTTCTATAACTGAATTGTCTACTGATTCTGTTTTAATTTCTTCTTTGGAGTGCTCTTTATTTACTTTTCTTGCTCCACAACTGCACATGCTAAAAAGCAAAACATAAACCAGGCAAATATAAATTATATTTATTTTTTTCATAATTAAGTTTTTAGGTGTTTTTCTTAAATAAGGATGTTTTAAGTTAAGCCTTTAATTGTGGCGAATTCGCCTTAATTAGAATTATTCTTCAATTGTTCTTGCGTTTTTTACTTTTATCCAAGGACTTTTTAATCGTGACCATTTCTGAGTTTTGCTTGACCAAATCATTAAATTATTATATATCGGATAATAAAAATTTGGTATTCTTGATATTGCATCACCTAAGTAATATAATATCCACGTTATTGGATAACCTATTGTTTTTCTCATCTTGCTATATTTTTATAATTAAGAATTGTTTTCCATTTATTTAAACATTCTTTACGGTGCGCGTAACCGTTAGAATCTCCTTCTTTGTCAGTTAACCTGCCGATATTTATTTTATCGCTTATAGCGTCTAAATCATCTAAATCCGCGTATACATTTAATCCGTTTTCTTTCCAGAACTCTAAAGCGCAAATCATAGCATTTGCTTCCACTAAAATTAAGTCAGGATTATTTAAAAAGTCTATTCCGGTTTTATCTGTAAGCCATTTATAACCATTTTTAAAAGTGTTTTGGATTAACCCACCGCCTCTATATTTAAACCCGTCTCCGCTTGCCTGATCTCCATTGCCTCCGCGATTAGCATAAACATAATTAGCACAATGTTCCGAATTACGTAAAAACGACTTAACGAACGAGTCTGTTTTATTTTTGAATGGCGAATAGAATGTTTTTTTTAACCCGTCTATAGATGTAAAGTATAGAGATTCTCTTTTAGGTACCAATCCGCTTTCGTGTTCAATCTGTGCCATAAAGTGAGCAGTACGCAAAGGTGTATTTACTCCGTATTTAGCAAGTAATGTTTTATATTTTTCGTTTAAGTTCATTTCTTTAGGTTTTTGTGATTATGTTCATTCAATTTAGTGTTCATGTATTTAAAAGTATTGTTCTTATGATTTTCATTTTGCTTTGCGATTACGTCCTCTCTTAGTAATTCTCTTTCAATGCTAGATTTCATGATAAAATGATAGGTTCTTGCGCATAAATAAACAAAACCCGCCATTGATAAAAGTAATTTTACAAAGTTTTCTAAACTAGACATTGCCAAGTTTCCTGCAACTAAAGTCCCGGCTATGTCTATAAAAGAATAACCGCTAATGCTTAAGAAAACCCAATCTAAACCTAATAAGAAACTCTTAACTTTGACCATATAAAATAGATGCCATACGCTAAAATCAATTTAGCTATTATGAAATACTGCATATCTAGTAACCCTAAATGTATCAAATCTAATGCATTTAAAATAAACAAATATCTTGCAGTTTCTTTTATTTTTACATTTGAAGTCTCTTTTATAACATAATGAATTATAACCCCAAATATAATTATATTACAATAATCCTCAACTACATTACAAACCCATCTATATTCACCAAAAAATAAAGCAGATTTAATTTTATAATCATAATGATAAAATATTGCTTTTGCTTCTGCTAATGGGATCAACAATATTAAACACAATGCTTTTCTTTTGCTATAAATTTCAAATAAGCATGATATAATTATATCTAATATAAATCTTAATTTACTTTTCATCTTTTATTGGAGGTGGATTTGATCCACCGGGACCGTCTGCCAAAGCATCTGGTTTAGTAAATAAATTTTTCAATATATAAGCAACAGCTCCACCTACCGCAGAGAGCCAAAACAAATGCCAGTTTAAAGTAAAATCTCCTTTTTCTAAACTATTAGTTATTAATGTTGCGATTGGAGTTAATACCGCCATCGCTAAACCTCTTAAAATATCACGCCACCCAAGGCTAAAAAATCCTGATTGTTTCATTTTATATTTGTTTTAATTATACACTCTTATTTCAACAGTAGCCGTGCTTAAAATACCATCTGTAGCCGTACCATTGTTATTTGTTATAATCCTCATACCACTTGTACTATTTGGAAAAATACCCCACTTTGCCGAAGTAGTTCCAGTAACCTGTCCTATGTTCAGAAAAGAGGCTGTTTTACTTGATGTAAAAGCACTTGATAATGTACCATCGTAAACGCCTATAGCTACATAAGACCAAACAATTGAACCTCCCAATGTATTTTCTAAAATAGTGGCTACTGGCGCCGAAGTTCCAGACTGTTGTAATAAAGCCGTATAAACTTTATAAGGTCTTGAATCTGGCGGAGTAGATGTTGCGCTCAAATTACCGCTTGCATCTGCTACAACTGTGCGTGTTCCTGTTCCTGCTAAACTAGGTAGCTTTAAAACTCCTGAATCGGACAAATCTAATATTCTATTAGCGTCTGATTGGTCATTAATCCCAAAGCCACCGACCCCTCCGGAATAAAGTATATTAGCACTTGAAGAAACATAAGCGAATCTTTTACCGATATCACCGGCATACATATATTTATTCCCATTCAATCCCCAATCGTAGTTATTACCCGAATATTCTAATCCGGTAGGGGTAATACAATCTTTAATCAAAACTGAATTACCAGTAAAAGTAGTAGAATCTTCTATAAGACAGTTACTAAAAAAGTGTGTTCCTTTTGGCGTGATAGAATCTGAATTTGAAACTTCTCCACTTATAATACAATTATTAAATATAAATCCTTTAGAGTTTATTATTTCTATATTACTAGAAGCCTCTCCGTAAAAATGACATGCAGATATACTTTGACCTAAATCGGCATTCTCTACCCTTAAATTTAAGGTATTGTGATTTATATTCATGCCACTCAATATACCGTGAGAGTTGTTAGTCCCTAAAGTACCCCCTATATAAACACCTATATTATTATCCACTATATTGCCTCCGGAGAAAGATATGTTACCGCCTTGAATTTTTAAACCCGTACCGCATTCAGTTGCATTTATATTTATGAAACTGTGGTATTCAGCTTGGTGACTATACCCAGTATTTACTCCTATATAATTTTGTATAAACTGTAAATTAGATATTCTCGCTCCGTCACCTCTTGGCATTACATCTGCCCCAGGGTTTATATTAAGTCCTATACCTTTGATATTTTTAATTGTAATTCCATCTAAGTAAAACCCGTCGCATCCAGCCAAAGATATACCCGCGGCTGAGCCTATTGTAGATCCGTCTCCATCCCCTTCTAGTGTTAATTTGCCGGTTATTTGGAAACCAAACCTGTTTATAGATCCAAATATAGAGCTAGACCCGGCTAATGTCCTTTTTATTATCGCGTTATTAGAAAATATAAATTGGTTATCTAAAATCTCTATAAAATCAGTAACTTTATATTCTCCATATAACAGGATGTTGTTATTAGATGCAAAACAAGCTCTTATCGCTACAGTATCATCTGTCACACCATCCCCTATGGCCCCATAATCCTGCGGGGTTTTCCAAGATAATTTAGTTTGAAAAATTAAATCAATTTTTACTTTTATATAGTTCCATAAGTTTAATAAAGAAAACTTTTTTGAAGCACTAGAATTTGCACTATCAGAAATTACAGATATATCAGCGTCTACCAATGTAGATTTGTTCGGTAATGCTGTTATTTGAGTTCCTAAATCACCTGACCAATAACTTTTCAAAATCCATTGATTACCAATTGGCTCATAAACCCACGTATAAGTATCGTAAGATTTGGCTTTTGGTGGTAAATAATCTATAACACCTCCCGAATTTATCGTTAAATTGGTTACTGATGCATTAAATGTTACTGAAACTTCTTTTGCTTCTGTCAATGCCGGCAATGTAATAGTGTAGTTTGTTACTGCGCTACCATCTACAGACAAAATATCTTCATCGGGTGCAATTATTCTTGTCCCTCCGTTCACTGCTGTTACGTATCCCCATTTAATATTTGTATTTTCAATTAAATTATTAAAAGCATCAGTAACGGTAACTCCTGGCACAATAGAATTGTTTAAAACATTATCGCTTTCCGTTTCTGGTTCTTCAGATTCATCAGTCCAAACAAAACCGTTCCATTGCCATAATTTAACCGGAAGATTATCAATATCCAGTTGCATGTAAAAATCCGCATAATTATATGCTGGTGGTGGCGTTACGTTTGGATCATTAATACCAGTGTATAATTGCACACCGTTATTAACCAAATCATCAAAGTTTTGTTTTAATGAATTAATAGCTTCAACAATACTATTCTTTTCGTCTGTTGTTAATGTTTCTAAATCACCAATATTGTTGTTAGAAAAATCTAACATTAGTTTTAATATTGGATTTAAAACATTTGCTGTAATTTCATTATTACCGTTTGCAACAATGTAGGTATTTATTTGAGATAAAACCGTTGCGTAAATTGGTATTGCCATTATTAATAATTATTAAAGTCGTTATTAAAATCATCATTGAAATCTCCATTAGGCGTGAACACAACATCTTGAAATAAATTATCAAAGTCATTCGGGCCACCTTCATAAATAAACGGCAATTCATCTTCCAATGCTTCGGATAAAGAAACAAGTTTTATAATTGCCCCACCGTTTGCGTTTTGTGGATCGTAAGTATAATTGCTCGTTGTCATTCCAAATTCAAATCCATATATTTCTACAGTCCCATCATACAATTGCAAAGCAACAAAATAATCTGCATTGTCTAATTGTTGAAGCGTACATTTAACCATTTGATTTACTCCCAAAACATTTATCGTAACCCCATGTAAATATTGAGGTATTCCGTTTACAACTGACTTCTCAACTGTCCCAAAAATAGTAGACCCGTTTTCTGTCATTGAAAATAAAAACCCTGATAAATCTTCTTTTAAATTAAATAATACTTTGTATCTGCATTCGTAAACCCCTTCAATAGAAACCGTACTCGTTAGTATTTGTTTATTTAAAACATCCGCGCGATTAACCAAAACGGCTTGTTGATAATAGTTTTTTATAACATTACCGCATGACAAATCTAAACCGTTTCGTAATTGTTCGCAACTCATTATTTATTTACATTTGAAGATCTGAATCCGTAACCTTTTGCTTTTGTTCCTCCGCATTTATCTGAACCGCATCCGCATTTATCTTTAGGACAATGTGTGTAATCGAAAATTGTTGTATTTTGACAAATATATCTTTGCGTTCTTTCAAATGAAATTAAACCCATGTTTCTGTATTTATCGGCAAAGTTATTTAACGCTTTTTGATCTATTGGTATTGAAAATTCATTTGTTTTTTGTACCAATCCGGTAGCTGTATCATTAAATCCGTTTAGCATAACGTAACGAGAATACGAATAATAAGCCATTATTTTGTAAATACCCTCGAATGGTCTTAATTTACCACCGCAATCAGTATAATTACCACCATCTAACAGTGCTTTTTTCTCTGTATAGTTCTCTGGAACAGGTGGTTTTGGATCTTCTGCATTGTCATAAGCAATAATCTCTGCATTTATTTGCTCAATTTCAACCCAAAAATCACAAAACAACTCAGCCAAATCAAAATTTGAAGCTTCATTTTCTGCAACGCATAGTTTTGATAAGTCGCAATGTTTTGCGAGTATTCCAATGCAATTATATTGTTGTGGTAGTAGATTCATCTGGATCAATTTTTTCTGGACTGCCTAAAAGCGCATCTGCAACCTCTTTAGTAAATCCGTAAATTTCTGTAAATATTGTCATAGCACTATTATAATCTGTCAACCCTTGTGAAAAAGATGCTTGAACTTGCAAAACCCCTGTTACACCTCCAACAGATCCGCGTAAATTTGCTTGAGCTTCTTTCGTTGCATCGTCAACAACCACCTCTTGAACACCTTCAACTAATTCTTTTATTGATATATCAACAATTGGAATAATTTTACACGGAAAGCCTAAATAGGTTAGTGTATCTTCAATCTCTTTTCGTTCGTCTTGCGTTTGCTCAGTATAAAACTTCTTCATTTCTAAATAAGTTTCTGACTGAGTTCCGAAAATTGATGATTCTGCCTTTACAAGTTGAGCAGGAATGTTGTTTGCCTGAGAGTAAATATTATCTCTTAAAGTCGTTTTAGTTTCTGAAAATAATTTATCGTCATATTCAGCTTTTACTTGCCCTACCTTAAACACTTTTTCAACTTCTGCTCCGGCTTCTAATGCTAAGTGATACGTTCCCCCTATGTTTTCAGATCCTAGCCATTTTGCAATATCTTCATCAGTTTTTTTAACATCTTCTTCGTCTAGTCCCGCAGTAATAACATAAGTTTTACCTAAGAATCCTGTTCGCACATTTCTATTGGTAAACATTGAAACTCTATACTCACTATCAAGGTCGTTATAACAAGCATCAAATGGAGAAAGCGCATATTTAAATTCGGGTGTTAGGTTCATGTAGTAAACCTGACCACGATAATAAGGTAACATAACGGCTAAATCAACTTCAAGTTCTTTCGGCTCAGTTGCTAAATAATCAGCCTTTATTTGCGCTAAAATTACGTCAGGATTATTATCAAATGGATAGTACCATTCGCCTGTATCTGTTTTTGTAGATTTACCAAAACCTTTCTTTTCAATAGAACAATCTTTTAGCCAATACTTTGAAATATAATCATTATCATCTTCTTTTCCTATTCTTGACTTTGTGTATTCTAAAATATCAATCGTAGGTTTTAGAACCGCATTTTCTAGTGTTTGCCCAATATGAAAGAACGTACCGTTTTGTCTTGAAACATCAACTGCCGACATTCTAACAATCTTAGAAAGTTTATAGTTTTTATCTGGATTAACGATTATATCATTTTCAACTCCTTTACCTGAAATGTATTTAGCAAAAACCTTAGATGCTGATTTACCGGAGGGGCTGTTTAAAATAGCTAATTCAATCTCGTTTGGATAAAGATTGTTTTCGCCATTGTAATAAATAGATTCGTCCTTGGTATCTGCCAATGGAATGAACCTACGGTAAAGCTCAATGAATTTAGCTCTGTATTTGCCAACTGGTATTTTAGGTAAATCCATTATTTACGTTTTTTAGGACCTCGTTTTTTGCCTGCGTATGATGGCTTAACTTCAATAACATCAACAACTTCTTTTACTGCATTGTTAATTTCTTCATCAGTTGAATAAGGTGATAATGTTTTTTTTACTTCTTCTAATTTAGCATCTACTTTTGAAGTGTTAATAAATGTAGTTGAATTAACAGAGATTTCTTCAACAGGAAAATTAAACATTTTTACACGTTCTTTATTTTCTTCTTCAGTACCCGAAACAATAAATTCTTTAATAAATTCATCGGTTAAAATATTATCATATTGACGGAACGTTTTACCATCTTTACGATAAGTCAAAATTTTACCTTGTATTTTTTTAATTGAAATTGTATTCATGATTTTACCTTTTTGTAAAGTTACTTTTTTTTCTCCTTTTATTGAGTATAAAGATACTAATTTTTGCCAATCCGTACCAAATGAACATCCGGCACAATTCGGCACTCTTCCAAAAGCAGTTTTAAAAAAATCTAGGTATAAAGACATAAGGTTAGAATCTCTTCTAACCTTAGCTTTATCTAATAATATAAATTCATTAATTGTCATAATTAAACACTTGGCGCTCCATTATCGAAATTAGCGTCGAAATCTGCATTTTCAGATCCTGGAGGTGTTGATTGATAAACCAAAGGTACGTAATTCTCAGGTGCAATATCTAAAGAAGATAAAACAATTGCAGTACCTCCACCGCCTTCTTGAACGTCATAAGTAAAATCTCCGGTAGTTAAACCGTTTTCAAATCCATAAACCTCAACAGTTCCGTCAGTAAATTGATAAACAACAACGTATTTACCTTTACTCAATGAATCCAAAATACATTTTGCTTCTTCTGTAGATCCTACAATTAAAAGCTGCGCATTATGTTTGTATTGTGTAAATCCTAAATCAGATAATGTTTTATCAAAATATCCTTTATAAGAGCTTCCTGATTCTGGACCAGTAAATCTAAAACCTGTCTTACCATCTTTCAAAGAGAACTGAACGTTATATAAACAATCAGGATCTTCTGCCGTAGGAACGCTTAAAACAACTGATTCGGGATCAATATCTGCTTTATTAATAACTACCGCCTGTTGGTAAAATCTACGGGCAGGAGCAATGCAACTTGCGTCCTGACCGTTTTTTAATGTACCGCATATACTTGCTACTGCCATTTTATTTGTTTTTTAAGATTAAACACTTGGCGAAGCTGTTTCAGCACCAATGTAAACATATTGATTTGTAACTAATGCAGCACCCACATTCGCACCGCCTTTGATGTAAATTTGGTCATCATCTTTTGAATACCAAATATCGAAAGCAGGCAATTGATCTAATTCAGTTGTACCGATTAAGATGTTTGTATCGCTTGTTAGAATTGCTCTGTAAGGATTACCTAGAGCAAAAGCATTAATAACACCGTCAAACTCTCTATGAACATGAACAGTGATTCCGAAAATCTTCAACATTCCATCAACTGAATAAGTTCTTTGAGCAGTTAAACCGTCAGCAGAATAGCACTCGCAATTGATTCCTGTTCTATCTCCGATTGAATTCAACCATGAAACCAAAACCGCTGCCATTGCTTGTGTCATTTCAAAACGAGCTGTTGCAGGATTCCACCAAGGTTGTAAAGATGCATATTCGTAAGCTTCAGTTAAGTAGGCGTACAAAGCAGGACCAGTTAAACCGGTTCCAGCAACATTTTCAGCAACTTCAATTTTGTAACCGTCCATTGCTTCAGCTTGCGTGAAAATACCATCAGCACCTTCAAGATAATCATTTGAACTTGCAGAATCAGCGAACCAAACTCTACGCCATATTGCAGCTCTTAAATTCTTTTGGAATAAATCTATGATGTATTGAAGTAATGCGCTGTTTAAATCAGCATCGCCAAAAATACGTTTGTGTTGATTCCAGAAAAGCAAAAAGTTTTCATCAAATGAATTGATACAGATTGGAATTTTACAAGCAATCATTGCCGTTTCCCATGCTTTAGTTGAGAACCCCAAATCTAAATCACATGCAGGAATAACACAGTTGTTATTTGCTTTTACAGGAAACGCTTCATAGTTTGGCGAATTATCCAAAATAGGAATTAGCGCACCAGGACGAATACCTGTTACAATTTGATGACCTTCCGCAATATCTCCCACCTCAAAGGTGCTCATATAAATTGCGTTTGATATGTCTACTCTATCAGCAGTTACAAGGTCATCAACCAATGCAAGAACCGCTGTGTTAAAATTTGTTGTAATTGCCATTTTTTATTTTTTTATTACGTTTTTATTTAAATTTGCAACTGCCTGAGAAGCTTTAGAAGGTGTTGCTTCTTTTTCCTTTTCTTTAGGAGCTTCTTTTGATTGATTCGGAGCAGGTTTTGAACTTGCTTTATATCCTGCAATCAAAACATCTTTAGCGCTATTGCTTGCTTGCAATTCTGAAACAGTATTGATAAGCTCATTTACTTTGTCAGTCAATGCAACAATTGTTGTTTCTGCTTCGGCTAAATCTTCTGCGCTGTTTGCATCAGTTTCATCTTCTGATTTTATTTCTTGCAACTCGCCTGCAATGAATACATAAGTTTCTCCGTCAGGCATAATAAAACTACCATCGGCATCCATACCATCGTAGTAAGCTTTATCGCCAACTTTAATTACGGCATCATCTTCTAATTCGTAAAAATCTAAATCTTTACCGTCGGCAGTAACTACCAATTTGTTAGAAACCATTCCTAGCGTTTTCTTAGCGTAGAATGTTAATCTTTTTGTTTTATTACTCATTGTATTTAATTTATTGTTAGTACTAAATCTTTTTAATGCCACTGGTCTTAAAACCTCTTCTATATAAGTTGCAAAACGTATTTTAACGGCTTCTTCTGGAGTAATAGATGTATCTGCGTCCATTAACGCCAATGCTTCTTCACGTGTCAAATCAGTATGTAATGCGTAATGGTCTGCAATCATGTTGTTACACTTTTCTAATTCAGCAGCGACACGAACCAATGTTTTTGAATCTCCTTCTGAATAAGTCCATGCATTATGAACGAATGGTTCAGTATGTCCTGTTAAAATTCTTTCGTCTCCTGCAAGAAAAATAACTGTTGCAATTGAAGCAACTTGTCCTTCTCCTAATGTCGTAACCTTTGCGCTGTTTTCTTTAGCATATCTACGTAACTCATTGTACATAGTGAATCCTGTTTCAACATCGCCACCAAAAGAACGAATACGAACTTTAATATCTTTTCCTTTAGCTTCTTTTAAAGACTGCTGAAGCGTTGACAAGTTGTAAAATCCTCCTTGGTCAATTATCCATTGCTCTTCGAAAGGAACTATCTCACCATATATTTTGATTTCGTGCATTGAATTTTAAATTTTATATAAAATTAAAGTATAACATTGCTTACTATTCAAAAAAACATTGTCAAAATATTTGGTCAATTTAAAAACATTACTATCTTTGTTGCTCGCTACAACTAAAAAATATATTAAAACGTCATTCTTTGTAGCGAGGGGTGGCGTTTTTTATTTTAAATAATATCGTTATGACTACATTATTTTACATTTACACAATCTTCTTTGTTTTTTATGAACTTAATTGGATACTAAGTCCTGTAGAAAAAACAGAAGATGCAAGAAAGTTTTTTAAATTATCAAAAGAATTTAAAGGCAAAAAATGGGATGATTTTTCTCCTGAGTATAAATCTGAACTTAAAACAAAACTATGGCTATCTACTCTTTTACTATGGATGTTTATAGGGCTGTTTACTTTTCAATGGAGCGTATTTTTATTATTCATTACTTTTAACTTTTTAGTAATAGCACCATTATCAAAACTATTAAAGTTTTCTATCGCTTACACTATTTTGCATTGGGTTAATTCCGTAATTGGTTTTGCTTTTGGAATATTTGTTATTTTAAATCACTACCATTTACATATTGACATTATTAAATACTTTAATTTATAATTATGGAAAATAAAGTAATATTTGTATGGAACATGAAGGACATAATAGGTATATCTATCTTAGTTATATTCGCATTATTTATCTCAGTATTATTTTTTGTTGATTGGATTAAAAGAAAGTTTAAAAAATAAAACAAAACCCTTAGTTATTAGCTAAGGGTTTATATTTTTTTCCATGTCTACAATTGCCCTACGAACTGTATTAACTGATATTTTAAAATGTCTACTTACAATATCGTATTTCTTCATCTGAGCCGATTCGTAATCAATAGATTTATAAAATAAATAAATATCGTAATCCGTCATAATCGATAAAGGCATACGTCCAATCTTTACGAATGTTTGCACAATCTTAATATTTGAACTTATATAATTTGCTACTTTCATTCGCTCCAATTTTTACACTTAGTTATTGATTGACGTAATTTATAAGATGATGTACAACCACATTCCTCGCAATACATATTTGAAAGTTCTACAATACGAGTATCCACAACACGCAAAAACGAAATTGGTTCTGTTTGGAAGAACTCGCATCCGGAACACTCGTTCATTCTATTTTCCGCCAACCGTTCTATTTCTAAAACAGGATTACAGAAATTATGCATACCAACCTCTAACGGCTCAATTCCGTTCGTTACCAAAGATACTATTTTCTTTTTAAAACTTTGCATCAGCCATTACTTTACGGTCGTTAGACAATTCTTTTATTCCTGATTGAGAACCTGATTTAGTTCCGGCTTCTGCTCCAATCGCAACGGCTTCAGCAATCATTTGAACCATTTGTGAATTGTTCGCATTATTATTCAAATCGTTTTGATTTAAAATGTTTGATGCTCCATTAATTCCAACACCTCCACCAGCTTGATTTATTGCGCTTAATTCATTTGCAAACATTGAAGTTGAACGCGCATTAATTACGCTTTCACCTGCTGATAAGTTTGTATTTATATTATCGCTAATTCCGGAACCTGATCCACGTAATCCAATTACACCAGTTGCATAACTAGGTGATTTACTAATTGTAGGCGTTTTAGTAGCTGTTATTTTTTTAACGTTAGCTAATCCCGCAACAACCGCAGCTCCCGCGGCAATTCCTCCTAATACTGGCCCAACAATTGGTATTCCAGATAATGCGCTATAAGCAGATGTTGCGGATTTATATGTATCAATTGTAGTTTGCGCAATTGCTGCAGCTTTTCCGGCTTTGCTTTCTGCTCCGAATATAGTTGCAAGACTTCCAAATGCATCACTTGCCAATTGAACTTTATTAGCTTGTACTGATTTTTCAATATCTTCATTCATCTGCGCATACTTGGCATTGATTAAAGATATATCTGCGCCTGTTTGCTCAGCATCTGCAATTTCTTGCTGTCTTTTTATTTCGTTTTGTGCTTTTTCAATCTCTGCTTGTGCTAAAAAGTTTTCCTCATTAGCAACTTTTTGGTTTTCTAAATCAAGTAATGCCTTTTCTTTTACAGATGCTTCTCTTTCTATTGCTAATTGTTCATTAGCAATTCTGTTTTCTTCATTAACGCGATTTATTTCAGCATTGTATTCTTGTTCGTTAATAGCCCCTTGCTCTAAACGTATTTTTTGATACTCTTGATCAGCTTTTAAATTATTCGCTAACGCTTGTCTTTTTAATTCATATTGTTGAGCCGATAAAAACTTATCATTATCAAGTATTCTTTGATTTTTATCAACTTCAATATTATATTCAAGTTCCGCATTCTGAATTGTTAGATCTGCATTTTTAGCCAAATAATCAACTCTTAACTGAGCCATTTGTGAATCAAATTCTGCCTGGCTAATTTTCTTTTTGCTAAGTTGTAATTTTAAATCTGCATATTCTTTATTGTAAAGCTCATAATTATAATTATATTCATCCTCTGCTGATTTACGTTTAAACCCTTGTTCAGCTATGAATGCATCAATTCGTGCCTTGGATAATTTTAATTGTTCTTCTGTTGCTTTTTCTTGTCTTGCTTTCTCAGCATCAGCAGCTTCTTTACGTAATGAATTTAAATTGGCTAATTGTTCAGATTCTTGGCCGGTTATTCGTTCCTGAATGTCTGCTATGTTAGCTTCGGCTTCGGCCCTGGCGTTTAATGCGTCTGTAGTCTGTCCCTCTGCTTTTAATTTTAAATTAGCTACTTGTAATTGCTTATTTGCTATAGCTAACTCAGAAGCTGATTGCTTTTGCAAAACAGATCCTAATTGATTGTTAATTGCAATTCTTTGAGCTATAGATTTAGTTTCGTCATCCCTTTGTTGTCTTAATTTCTCAGCAGTCTTTTGATATTCTAATTGTATCTTTCGTGCATTTCTTTGTTGTACTGCCAATTCCCCTTCGGCTCTGGCTAAATTGGCAGCCGCAACCGACGAAGCTTTTACCTCCGAGGTAAATTTACGAACGCTTTTTGCGCTGTCTTCAAAACCTAAAAAATCTAATGCATCTGCGACAAGTCCCAAAGTATATTCAGCTGCCTTACCTACGTTTTCAAGAACCTTTATAAACACATCGGCAAGAAATGTTCCGAGTGGTTTAATAATATTAAATAAGCCTTTAAATATCCCTGTAATTGCTCCAGTAACAACGGCAAGCTTTTGAGTTCCTTCCTCGGTACTTGTAAGCGACGCTTTAGCTAATTTAAACGCACCAACTACTAAGCCAACTGCAACAGCTAACGCGGCAATTGCAGCACCAATTGGAGTTGCTATAAAAGCTAATCCTGCCTGAATAGCTCCGACTATACCTACTCTTAAAGCGGTGAATGCTCCTGTAAACAAATTACCGGCACCACCAGCTTCTTTGGATCTTTCTATAAAAGACATTAAACCACCGTTAAAAGGATTTAATTCGCCTAAAGCATCTTTAATACCTTTGGCATAATTACCTATTTCCATTTTAACCTTGCCTACTTCTGAAGTGTTTTCTTTTATAAATGCAGTATTTTTATCTATCTGAGCATTAACCTGGGATAATAATTCTGCCTCTTCTTCTATTTCAGGGTTTAATTGATTTGAAACATTATTTAAAGCAATGTTAGCAGCTCTAGCTTCATTTTTATTTTTTATCTGTCTATCAATAGCTGCGTTACCTAAAGTAATTAATGATGTTGTCTTAGCTTCTGCGTTTTGATATGCGGTTAATTGAGTTGTAGTTTGATTAATTTCTTTTCGAACAACACCCATCTGTATTCCTAAGTTCTGTTCAGACTTATAAAGTTCCTTTTGTGTTTTTAAAAGATCTTCTAATTCTTTGTCGTTTTTAGAAATAGCTTCTGTGTTATCTCCAGACGCAGCAGTCAAAGCCTTTTGTGTTTTGGTAAGTATATCTATTTGCCTTGCGGTTTCTTTTGACTGATCCGCATATTCTTTTTGAGCTTTTCTTAAATCGAAATATGTTTCTTGTAAATTAGATAGATTGCTTTCTAATTTTTGAGTATCTAAATTGAATGTCGCTAAATTTATAATCTCTGCCATTACTATACTTTATTAATTTTTATAAATTCACCAACTGAGTTTTTACCTTCTTCGTATGGCACTTTGTTGCAAATGTAAAATGCATTCTCTTGTTTAAAAAAAACTGGTCTTGTCAGATCAAGTCCAATGAAATCATTTATCGTTAATACTTGCTCTATTGAATGTATTCTAAAATTACTAAATATTCTTTGATACTCTTGGTAATTGTTATAAACAGCCTCTTCGAAAAGCGTATCTGTATTTATTCCAATATGTATTTGAGGTACTTCCTGTTCATCGTTTAGTTTTTCAGAAATTAATTTATAACCTATTCCGTCACGATCAACTGTTTGTTTTCTTAAAAAATAAAACCTTCCGGATAATCCTTTATAAGAAATTTGCAATTCAGGTCCTGCGTCTTGATCTTCTTTAATTTCTATTTGCCAAATTTTATATTGGTTAGATTTTATTTCAAACCAATTTTCTGTTACTTGTTTTTTATCCGGAGCATATATTTTAGAACTTACAATCGTTTTTTCATCTTCTAAATTACGATTAAAAACATATAAATATCCATCACCAGTTAAATCTGTTTCATCATTCTTTTTTAATGCAAACACATTCTTTTGCGCATAATCATTAGCGTAAATTTCGTTAGTTCTTTTTACAAAAGTATGCGACATGTCTTGTGCGTTATCAAAATCTATCCGACTATCTAATTTTATAAATTTAACGGTGTTTGATTCTAACTCATAAATTGGAGTTAGTCCAGTACGCCATAATATTTCCTTTATAAAATCTTTTACTAAGAAATCTTTTAATTCATTTTCAAGATTAACGGTTCCTAAATCTGTTTTATAAACATTTAATATTGTACTATTATGCCTCCATTGAAGTATTTTTATTGAACCACCCGGGCTAGTAGTTGGAGAAGTTATAAATACTTCTATGACATCACCCGCGTCACAAGATATTGTTAACAACAAGCTTCTTGCCTCTCCTGCAATACCTTCAGACGCTAAAATAGATCCGGCAACTATTCCGTTTTTTAAAATATCAACTCTGGGATTAACATTTGTTTTTTTATTAGTAATAAGTTGTCTATAAACAACATACATTTCAGAAGTTAAATCAAATAAATAAGATGTTGTTTCGGGACAAATATAATTCCAGTTATACAATAAATATCCTTCTGTTATTGCCGAAGTGGTCCATGAACGTTGCTCTTGAACAATTGAAGAAACACCTCCTAAAGATGCCATTCTATAATCTTGAAATGGGCCCTTTGTCATTACGGCAACTAATTCATTTTCCTGACCTTCCGCGGTATCTTTTGGATACGTAATGTATAACCCATCAATATATTCTAAGTTAGTATAATCACAATTAAACCCAAATGTTGAAAATATTAGCTTCCAAAGTTCTTTAACTGAAAAAGAAGGTGCTTGGTAGTCAATATTAATACCTTCGTTATAAACCAATTTACCGCCATAATCTGCAATAAGATAATTATAATAAATATTATTAAAACTATTTACAACAGTACTTAATATTTTTTCATGATTGAAGTTTT
>Ga0247742_10000354_pt1 | contig 39257 bp, 34 predicted proteins | sample UWRJL208509C2_FD_180944 | JGI IMG/M metagenome (GOLD analysis project Ga0247742, IMG submission 180944) | Plant litter microbial communities from Arlington Agricultural Research Station in Wisconsin, United States - UWRJ-L208-509C-2 | ecosystem: Environmental > Terrestrial > Plant litter >...
CATCTTCTTCATGCGATACAACCGACTCAGGCTCCACAGCTACAACAACTACCTGTCGCCAATAGCCATGGAGCAGCAGGCGGCTTGATCACCGTAATCGGTGTCCGGAAAAACTTGACCAGAACAGGCTCGCTCCTACAGTTGTTTGGGGTGTTAGCGATGACGACCGGTTGTCGCTCAACCGGTCTATCACGGGAATTTGCGCTTAGCTGTAGGGATAACCCAAGGCGCGCGTAGGCCGTTGTTGCCACAGCGACGCCACTCCAGGACACCGTGAGTCCGAGGAAACCCGCAATGCTGACCCTCAACATCAATGGCAAGGACCAGACGTTGGATGTCCCGGCGGACATGCCACTGCTCTGGGTGTTGCGCGATGTCGCGCACCTGACCGGTACCAAGTTTGGCTGCGGCATGGCCCAGTGCGGTGCTTGCACCGTGCACGTCGACGGCGCGCCCCTGCGTTCCTGTATCACTCCGGCCACAGTGGTGGCCCACGGCCAGAAAATCGTCACCATCGAAGGCCTGTCCACGGACGGTTCGCACCCGGTGCAAAAAGCCTGGGCCGAGATCGACGTGGTGCAGTGCGGCTACTGCCAGTCCGGGCAGATCATGTCGGCGGCAGCTTTGCTGGCGAAGATCCCGACGCCCACCGACAGCGACATCGACCAGGCCCTGTCCGGCAACATCTGCCGCTGCGGCACCTATCCGCGCATCCGCGCCGCCGTCAAGCGCGCCGCCGAACTCGGTTGAGTCGCGGGCGTTGCCCATTCGTGGATTGGAGGTCGACTGATGAACAGCATTCATACGGTGTCGCGTCGGGGTTTTCTCAGGGGCAGTGCGCTGCTGGGCGGTGGCCTGGTGGTGGCGTTCGTGGTGCCCGGCGCCCGGCGCTTTGTCCAGGCGGCCGAAGGGCAGGGCGATGCCTTCGCCCCAAACGCGTTTTTGCGCATCGCCAGCGACGGCGCGGTGACCATCCTGCTCGGCCATTCGGAAATGGGCCAGGGCATCTGGACCGGCCTGACCATGTTGATCGCCGAAGAATTGGAGGCCGACTGGTCGAAGATCCGCGTCGAACATTCCCCGGCATCCGCCGCCGATTATGGCCTGGCGGCCTTCGGCGGGATGCAGATCACTGGCGGCTCGACCTCGACCTACATGGAGTTCGACCGCTATCGCCAGGCCGGTGCTGCAGCGCGGATGATGCTGGTGGACGCGGCGGCCAAGCGCTTCAACGTCGCGCCGTCGCAGATTCGCACTGAGCAAGGCGTGGTCACCGCCGGCGAACACCGCGCCACCTATGGCGAACTGGCGGATGACGCCGGCCGGTTGCCGGTGCCAGACGCGGCGTCGATCAAGCTCAAGGACGCCAAGGACTGGACGCTAATCGGCAAGCCCACCAAGCGTCTCGACACTCCAGAGAAAATCACCGGCCGCGCCAAGTTCGGCATGGACGTGCAGTTCGACGGCTTGATGACAGCCATGGTCGCGCGCTCGCCGACCTTTGGCGGCAGCGTCAAGTCCTTCGAAGGTGCGCAAGCCCTGGCGATTCCCGGCGTGCATAAAGTGGTGCAAGTGCCGACCGGCGTGGCGGTAATCGCCGATCATTACTGGGCGGCAAAACTCGGCCGCGATGCCTTGAAAGTCGAGTGGAACCCCGGGCCCCACGCGGACCTGGACAGCCAGGCGCTGCTCAGCAGTTTCCGCAAACTGGCGGGCACCCCGGGGATTTCTGCGGGCAAGGCCGGCGACGCGGCCGGCACGTTCGCCAAGTCGGCGAAGAAAATCGATGTCGAATACAGCGTGCCGTACCTCGCCCATGCGCCCATGGAGCCGCTCAACTGCACGGTGCAAATCAGCGCGGAACAATGTGAAATCTGGACCGGCACCCAGTTCCAGACCCTGGACCAGAACCTCGCGGCGAAGATCACCGGGCTCAAGCCTGAGCAGGTGGTGATTCACACCGAGTTCCTCGGCGGCGGTTTCGGTCGCCGGGCGAATCCGACCTCGGACTTTGTCGCAGAAGCGGTGGAAGTGGCGAAGGCCGCCGGCGCGCCGGTGAAAACCGTGTGGTCGCGGGAGGATGACATTCGTGGCGGCTATTACCGGTCGATGTTCCTGCATCAGGCGCGGGTCGGCCTCGATGCTTCTGGCCTGCCGCACGCCTGGCAGCATGTGCTGGTGGGCCAGTCGATCATGGCCGGGACCATGCTCGAAGCGGCGATGGTCAAGGACGGGATCGACAAGACCTCGGTCGAAGGTGTGGCCGACAGTCCTTACATCGAAGGCCTGGCGCACCACCAGGTTGAATTGCACTCGCCACAAACCGGGATCAGCGTGCTGTGGATGCGTTCGGTGGGGCATACCCACACGGCATTCGTCATGGAGTCGTTGATCGATGAATTGGCCACCGCCGCCGGCAAGCACCCCGTGGAGTACCGCCGCACGTTGTTGAAGAACCATCCCCGGCATCTGGGCGTGCTCAACCTCGCGGTGGAAAAAGCCCACTGGGATGCGCCGTTGCCCGATGGGCATGCCTTGGGCGTGGCGGTGCACGAGTCGTTTGGCAGCTACGTCGCGCAAGTGGTGGAAGTGTCCCAGGACAACCTGAAAATCCGCGTGCACCGGGTGGTCTGCGCGGTGGATTGCGGGATTGCGGTCAACCCGGCGAGCATCGCCGCGCAAATGGAGTCGTGCATCACCTTCGGCCTTGGGTTCACCTTGCACAGCAAACTGACCCTCAAGGAAGGCCAGGTGGTGCAGTCCAACTACCACGACTTCCAGGTGCTGCGGCTCAATGAAATGCCGGTGGTGCAGGTGCATATTTTGCCCAGCAGCGACAAACCCGGCGGCATCGGCGAAGCCGGGGTGCCGCCGACCGCGCCGGCAGTGGCCAACGCGGTGTTCGCCCTCACCGGGCAACGCCTGCGGGAACTGCCGCTGCAACTGTCGGGGGTGTGAGATGAAACGACATTTAGTATTGGGTACCGTGGTGCTGGTGGCCTTGGGCATCTACGCCACGGACGCCTGGTCGGCGGAGCCGGAAGCGCTCAAGGCTTTCGACACGGTGCAGAAGGTGTTCCAGAGTCCCCGGTGCCAGAACTGCCACATCCCCGGCGACTCGCCGCTGCAATTCGACGCCGGCCTTCCGCACCAGATGAGCGTGGTGCGCGGCATGGACGGCAAGGGTTCGGCGGGCCTGCCGTGTGCCACCTGCCACGCCGAGGCTAATCCGCCCGCCAGTTACGGCCCCCATGCGCCGCCCGGCGCCCCGCACTGGAGCCTGCCACCGGCGGCGCACAAAATGGCCTGGATCGGCCTGCCTGCGGACAAGCTGTGCGCGATGATCAAGGACCGCGCCAGCAACGGGGATCGCGATTTCGCCGCGCTGATCAAACACGTCAGCGAGGACAAACTGGTGCTCTGGGGCTGGAACCCCGGAACCGGTCGCGCGCCGGTGCCGGTGCCCCACGACATCTTCGTGACCCAGTTCAAATTGTGGGCCGACGCGGGCGGGCCATGTCCGGTGGCGGGGAGCTGACCGTCCGGCCGCGGTGTGAGCCGGCGCCGCTTTAGGCTACGCTTGCACGAAATAACGACGATGGAGTGACCGATGCTGGCCCCGATCAAACCCCACAATGAAGCGGCACGAATCCACACCCTGCACGGCTTGAATCTGCTGGATTCAGCCCCCGAAGAGCGTTTCGACCGCCTGACGCGCCTGGCCAAGCGCCTGTTCAATGTGCCGATTGCGCTGGTGACCCTGGTGGATTCCGATCGGCAGTGGTTCAAGTCCAACGCCGGCCTCGACGCAACCGAAACTCCGCGTAACGTGTCGTTCTGCGGTCACGCGATCCTGCAGGATGACCTGCTGATGGTGGCGGACGCCGAGCTCGACGAGCGTTTTCACGACAACCCGCTGGTGGTCGGTGAACCGGGCATTCGCTTCTACGCTGGCTATCCGCTGACCGTGGCCAATGGCAGCAAGATGGGCACCCTGTGCCTGATCGACACCAAGCCCCGGGAGCTGGATGACGAGGAGCGCGGGCTGTTGCGCGACCTGGCCGGCATGGCCGAGCAGGAATTGATGGCGGTGCAACTGGCGAGCATGGACGAGCTGACGTTGCTGTCCAACCGGCGCGGTTTCAAAACCCTGGCGCAATTAGGCCTCGATGCCTGCACGCGGTTGGGCAAGCCGGCGACCTTGCTGTTTTTCGACCTGAACGATTTCAAGCAGATCAACGACCTCTACGGTCACGCCGAAGGTGACAGCGCGCTCAAGACCTTCGCCGATGTGCTGCGCATCGCCTTTCGCGAAAGCGACGTGATCGGTCGGCTTGGCGGCGATGAGTTCGTCGCCTTGCTGACTGGCTCCAGCCTGGTGGAAACCACGGCGATCATGGCGCGTCTCAAGGACATTCTCGACGAGCGCAACGCCACGTTGCTGCGGGGCTACGGCATTCGCTTCAGCGTCGGCCAGATCGAGTTCAACCCGCAGCGCCACACCAGCGTCGACCTGTTGCTCGCGGACGCCGATGAAGCGATGTACGCGCACAAACAGGCGTTGCGTCAGCGTTAGCCCTACTTGGCGAACAACTGATCGATGTGCTTGAACGCCTTGAACTCCAGGGCGTTGCCGCAGGGATCGAACAGGAACATGGTTGCTTGCTCGCCCACCAGGCCCTGGAAGCGAATGCCCGGTTCAATCACGAACGGCGTGTCCAAAGCGGTCAGCCGTTCGGCCAGGGCTTCCCATTCCGGCATGCTCAAGACCACGCCAAAGTGCGGCACCGGCACATCATGGCCGTCCACAGCGTTGGTGTGCGCCGCCTCTTGCGACGCGGTCTTCGGGTGTTCGTGGATCACCAGTTGATGGCCGAAGAAATTGAAGTCGACCCACTGCGCGCTGGATCGGCCTTCTTCCAGGCCAAAGACCTCGCCGTAGAAACGCCGTGCGGCGGCCAAGTCGAACACGGGAATGGCCAAGTGGAACGGAGAAATCGACATCAGGCTCGCCTCATTGATTAGGGATGCTTGCAGTGTAGTGCTGTGAATTTTGATGAAAAGACGATAGTTTTTGCGTCCAGCTCAAATTATTTCGATCAATCGAGACAGCCATGCTGCGCGAACTGAAAACGTTTATTGCCGTCACCCGCTATGGCACCTTCGCGGCGGCGGGCATGCACATTGGCCTGACGCAATCGGCGGTCAGTGCGCAAATGCGTAATCTGGAACAGGCGCTGGGCATTCGCTTGTTTGATCGCACCGGGCGCCAAGCGATTCTCAACGCCGCCGGCCAGCGCGCCTTGCCCATGGCCCGGGATATGCTCGAGACCTTCAGCCGCATGGCTTTGATGGATGACGTCAGCGAGTTTCGCGGCGAACTGAAGATCGGCGCAGTGGCCACCGCACAAACCGGATTGCTGCCGCCGGCGTTGCTGCGGTTGCGCCAACAGGCGCCGTTGCTTGAACCGAAACTGGTGCCAGGCGTATCGCTGAATTTGCTCAGTCAGGTGGACACTGGGGAGGTGGACTTGGCGATCCTGATCAAGCCGCCCTTTGAACTGCCCAAGGAGCTACACGCTACGGTGATCCGCCAAGAACCTTTTGTGCTGATCGTGCCGCCGGACATGGCCGGTGACGATCCGCTGGCATTGCTCGCGGAGCAGCCTCTGGTGCGTTACGACCGCAGTTCCTTCGGCGGGCGCCTGGTGACGCGTTTTCTGCGCGAGCAGCAGATCGATGTGCGGGTGGCCCTGGAACTGGATGAACTGGAAGCCATCGTGAAAATGGTCGAACACGGCCTGGGCGTGGCTTTGATGCCCCAGGCCGGGCTGTGGCTGGACTACGGCGCCAACGTGCGGATCGTGCCGCTCGGCGAATTGACCTTCCACCGCGAATTGGTGCTGCTGCAACGGCACAGCCAGCGAACCGTGCCGATCCAGCAGCTGTTTGCGCGGTGTCTGAATCCCTGACCTTGGACCGCCTTACATCAGTTTGATGATGTAGCTGATGATCAGCCGATTCTCATCCACCGCACCATCGCTATTGCTGCGATAGGTGCCATTGCGCCATTTGAAGCCGACGTCCTTGAACGGGCCGCTCTGGATGGTGTAGCCAATGTCGGTGTCGCGCTCCCATTCCTTGCCGGCGCCTCCCGCCGCGCGTTCATAGTTGTCGCCCTGCATGTAACGCGACATGACCCACAGGCCGGGCAGGCCGATGGCGCTGAAGTCATAGTCATAACGAAGTTGCCAGGACTTCTCATCGGCTTGGGCAAAGTTATTCGATAGCAATACATGGTTGACCAAGTACGCAGTACTGCCGTTAACGAAGGGGAAACCGGTTTTCCCGTTCATCTTTTGATAAGCCGCGCCCAACGAATGTCCGTTCAAGCTGTAAGTAAACATCGTGCCCAAGGCGCTGTTATCGACGTTGGATTCACCGTCATGGGTCGAGCGGGCAAAACGCAAGTCACTCTTGAATGACTGGTTTTTCCCCAGCGGTAATACATGAGCCAACGTCAGGTAGTGCTGTTCGTAGTTTTGATCGAGATGGCCGTAGTTATAAGCAGTGGTCAGCTCCTTGTTCCACTTGTAAGTCGCCCCGGCGAAATCAAAGTGATCCGCGACCTGGCCGCCCTTGACCTGTTTGCCCGACATGGTCATGTCATCGTTTTCACTGCCGCTCTGGTTGCGCAGTTTGTTCTCGGTCAAGTGGCCGAGATTCAGGCTCAGTCCTTTGATTTCTTCCGACACCAACTGTGTTCCGCGAAAGGTCTGCGGCAACAGGCGGTCGTTGTGCGATTGCAGGGTGGGCTGGCGGAAGGTCAGGGTGCCGACCTTCAGGGTGGTCTTGGAGAACCGCGCCTTGGCCGCCAGACCCAGGCTGCTGTAGTCCGCCGGCGCCCGACCGCTGTCGCCCACCGGGAGCAAGGTGGTGCCGGTGCGGTCGGGGCTGGAGTCGAGCTTGAGCCCGAGCAGACCCAAGGCGTCGAGACCGAAACCCACCGGGCCTTCGGTGAATCCCGACTGATAGTTCAACAGGAAACCCTGAGCCCACTCGTCCTCCTTGGACTGGGAAGCACCGGACTCGCGGTTATCACTGTTCATGTAATAGTTGCGTAATTCCAAGGTGGCCTTGCTGTCCTTGATGAAGTCGGCGTGGGCCAGGGACGGGATAAGGCAACCGCTGACCAGGCTGATCAAAATCAGGCCAGTGGTGGATGATGTTTTGAGCATGACATTCTCCTACTTATTATTATTTGAGGTGTTCTGCTAACTTTTTTTGGCAATAGCGGGCCGTCGACCGTTTTTATGGGAACAGCGGCGCGCAATAAGCTGCGCTCTATGACTGAACGCAGCCTTTATTTAAAACAGTGGGTTGAGGTGGCGAATAGTGTGGGTTTTATAAGTCGTTCATGTTCCTCGGGATGAATTAAACCGCTGCGCTAATTATCGCGCACTGCAAAGTTGTATTGAGTAGTAGGTATTGATTAACTGCTGTTATTGACGAAAGAGCCTGGCGTCCAACGGCAAGTTTGAACCGAATACGGTTTCACACCACTGTCGGGCATTCTTCGCTTCGGCAATACCCCAGCCGCCATAGAGCAGGTTATCGACAAATTTGGCGCCGAACTCTTCCGCGCTCAAGGGATCGCGAGCGCCGCCGCGCATATGCGGTTGGCTGATTTCTTCGACTCGACCGTCCACCAATGTGGCGCGCAGATGTCCGGTGAAGTTTTTTGGGTATTCGTTCTGCGGATCGATTTCGTAGCGGATTTTTGCCGCCAGGGCCAAGACTGCTTCGTCGCGCACACGGGCTTCGGTGAATTGGCTGAAGCCGGCACGGCCATCAAAGAAACCGACCGCCATGCAGTACGGCGTGCTGAATTTAGCGGCGTAGGGAGTCGGGGGCCGATGCTTGACCGCCAGGGTTTCCCACAAGCGGTGGACAGTACCTTCGCCGACCTTGCAGACGATGTCGCGAATGTCGCCGGCCTTGATTCCACGCGCCGCCAGGGCGATGGCGCAATCGATAAAAGGTTGGGTCATGGTGCCGCAGGCGTAAGGCTTGAAGGCGATGGTCTGCATCACCCATTGCTGGCCAAAGCCGTTCATCAGCAGGTCGAAGTCCGGGGTACGGGACGGGGCGAAGGCTTTGTAGAAACCATGGGTGCCTTCCAGCACGGTACGCGGGCCGGCGAAATTGCCACGGGCCATCAGCGCGGCGCGAATCCCGGCCTGGGCGGACCATCCGGCGTGCATGCGTTTGGTCGAAGTGCCTTCGGCCAGGTACTCGATAATCCCCGAGGCCATGCTGCCGGCGATGCCGATGGCCGAGGCAATCTGCGTGGCATTCAAGCGCAGCGCGGCGGCGACGCCAGCGGCCGCGGCCAGGGCGCCGAACACCGCGGTGGGGTGGAACCCGGCCTTGTGCGTTGCGCCCGGTGCCACCAGGGCCATGCGGCACATCAATTCCACACCGACGGCCACGCCCAGCAGCAACGAATCACCGCCCAAGCCTTCGCGCTCACAAGCCGCGAGTACCGCCGGCACGATCACCGCGCCGGAATGCACCGGGCCGCCTTCAAAGGTGTCGTCGTAATCTTCGCCATGGGCCGCCGTGCCATTGATCAGCGCCGCGTCGTAGGCGTTGAAACTGCCAGCATGGCCGAACGCGGTGCAACGGCCGCCGGGTTCGATGCTGCCAAGGATGGCGTGGATGTAATCCTCATCCCGCGCGGCCACGCACAGGCCGAGCACGTCCAGCAACAGCATCCGCGAGAGCTCGACGGTTTTTTCCGGAAGCTCCCGGATGTCCAGGTGACTGATCTGTAACGCCAGGCGTTGGGCCAAGGCCGGAACGTCGGCTGCCTTCGATGTTTCCATGGTGTGAGTCCTGATGTTTGCTACATCTGGTTGAGCGAAACCGAAGAGTCAGGTCGCCACCGGGGTGCTCGCCTGTTTCTCTTCGAGGTGATGCGCGGTGTCCGCGCGTTTAAAACCGTTTTCAACGTGCAGGCGCATGGCTGAGGCGGCGGCATCGGCGTCGCGACTGCTCAAGGCATCGAGGATGATCCGGTGTTCGGCATGGGACGCCGCCGAGCTGCCGGACAGGGAAAAACCACGACGGCGCAGCAAGTGCATGCGGTTGACCACTTGCCGGTAGACCCCCAGCAACATGCTGTTGCCGGACATCTCGACGATGCGGTCGTGAAAGGCAATGTTCAGCGGAAAGTGCAGGTTGACCCCGCCCGTGACCGCAGTGATTTCCAGCTGCGTCACCAGGCCGTTGAGTTCGGCAATCTGTTCGTCGGTGATGCGCGGGGCGAGCAGGCGGCCGGCGGTTTCGTCCAGGCCGGCGCGTACTTGATACAGCTCCAGCGCTTCCTCATCCGACAGGTCACGGATAAACACCCCGCGGTTTTTCTCCAGCACCACCAGTCCGGCTTCTTCCAGCGCGCGGAACGCCTCGCGCACCGGGCTGCGGCTGATGCGCAGGCGGGTCGACAGTTCGATTTCATTGAGTTTGGCGCCGACCGTGAGCTCGCCGGTCTTGATCCCGCGCAGGATTTCTTCCTGCACCAGATCCGACAGGGTCGTGGAACGTATTTGATCAAAGGTCGAAGCGGAGGACGTCATCACAGCACTACCAGTCAGGGTTCGGACTTCCATTATAGGGACTATGCGCAGCGGCCAATCGACCAAATCGTGGCCGCGCTCAGGGTTCTCGTTCATGGATTGTGCCCTCTCAAATCGGTTTCGACCAGAGATTGTATTATTGTCGACAATCTGTATAGCATGGATAGCAATCCGGTCACAAGCCAGCGCGGCCACCGGATCCGACGACACAGACGACAAGGAAAAATCCAATGCCTCACTCCGCAACCACACCCTCCGTGCACCAAGACGTAACCCGGACACTGGCGCGCTACATCGTTAACGCCCAGGCCGATGACCTGCCACAAGCGGTTCGCGATCACGCGGTCCGGACCTTTCTCAACTGGCTCGGGTGCGCCGTCGGCTCGTGCAATCACGAAGCGGTGGACATCGCGATCAAGGCTTTGGGGCGCTTCAGTGGCCAAGCCCAGGCCAGCGTGCTTGGACGCGGTGAGCGGGTTGATATCTTCAGCGCGGCGCTGTTCAACGGCATCAGTTCCCATGTGTTCGACTTTGACGACACCCACCTGAAAACCGTGATCCACCCAGCGGGCCCAGTGGCCTCGGCGATCTTTGCCCTGGCCGAATACATACCCGTCAGCGGCAGCGATTTCCTCCATGCCCTGGCCCTGGGCGTGGAAGTGGAATGCCGCATTGGCAACGCCGTGTACCCCAATCATTACGACGTGGGCTGGCACATCACTGGCAGCACTGGGTCATTTGGCGCGGCCGCCGCCGCCGGCAAATTGTTGGGTTTGAACGAGCAGCAGATGCTCTGGGCCTTGGGGATTGCCGCCAGCCAGCCAGTGGGTTTGCGCGAACAGTTCGGCACCATGACCAAGAGCTTCCATCCAGGCCGCGCCGCGCAAAACGGGTTGACCGCTGCGTGGCTGGCATCCGAGGGTTACACCAGCTCCGAGCAGAGCATCGAAGCCAAGCGCGGCTGGGCCAATGTCACCAGCACCAAGCAGGATTACCGCGAGATCACCGATGACCTCGGCGTTCGCCATGAAAGTCTGTTGAACAGCTATAAGCCCTTCGCCTGCGGGATCGTGATTCACCCGTCGATTGACGGCTGCATCCAGCTGCGCAACGAGCATCGCCTGACCGCCGACATGATCGAGTCGATCCACCTGAACGTGCACCCGCTGGTACTGGAGCTCACTGGCAAACGCACGCCGAAAGTCGGCCTGGAAGGCAAGTTCAGCGTGTTCCATTCCGCCGCCGTGGCGATCATCGATGGCCGTGCCGGTGAGAACCAGTACAGCGATGCGGCGGTGCTCGATCCTCAAACCATCCGCCTGCGCGACAGCGTCGAGGCCACGGTTGACCCGACCCTGGCGGCGGATTCGGTGTACATCACGGTGCGCTTGACCGATGGCCGGACGTTGGAGAAATTCGTCGAACACGCCATCGGCAGCAAGGATCGTCCGATGGACAACGACGACCTCGCAGTGAAGTTCATGGACCTGGTGACGCCTACCTTGGGCGCCGACCGCGCCGAGCAACTGCTCAATGCGTGCTGGGCTTTGCCGGACGCGGCGGATGTGGCGCTGTTGACCGAACTGGCGCGCCCTTCGATGTGAGCGCCATGTCGCCGCCATGAAGCGGTGATGACGCTGTTTCGCCTCGTATCCCCTGCCTGGGTCAGCGCCGAAAGGCGCTGGCTTTAGTTTTCGAACGCTATAGGGTCAAGAGTAAGGTGAAAAACGATGACAACAATAAAAGCAAAAATGTTTAGTGGCACCACCGGAAAAGTCTTCATGTTGCTGTGCGCCATGTACTTCATCGAGTACGTGGACCGGGTGAACCTGTCGGTGGCCGCCCCCCTGATCAAAACCGAGTTCGGCCTGAGCAATACACAATTGGGCTTTGCCCTGGCGGCCTTTGGTTACTGCTACGCCATCTTCCAGATCATCGGCGGTTACCTCGGCGACCGTTTTGGCCCGCGTAACACCCTGGCGATCCAGGGTTTGCTGTGGGCGGCGGGAACGCTGCTCACCGGGTTTGCCGGTGGCTTGACCACACTGATCCTGGCGCGGTTGATGGTGGGGACGGGCGAGGGCGGGACCATCCCGGTTGCCACCCGCGCCATGTCGAACTGGGTGCCGAGCGTGCGTCGCGGCTTCGCCCAGGGCTTCACCCATTCGGCGGCGCGCACCGCTGCGGCGGTCACGCCGCCGTTGGTGGTGTTCATGATTCCCTTCATCGGCTGGCGCGGGACTTTTATCGTCCTCGGGTTGGTCAGCCTGGCCTGGGTGGTGCTCTGGTACAGCTACTTTCGCGATGATCCGAAGGACCATCCCACGGTGACCGCCGAGGAACTGACCGCGCTGCCCACGTATGCCGACTCAGCGCGCCATCAGTCCGGCGAGCGCAAGACCGTGCCGTGGATCCCGCTGCTGCTGCGGATGTTGCCGGTGACCCTGGTGTTCTTCGCCCACGCCTGGGCCCTTTGGATGTACTTGAGTTGGCTGCCGACGTTTTTCGTCGAGCATTTCCACATCAGCCTGCAAAGCTCGGCACTGTTTACCGGCGGGGTGTTCGTCGCGGCGGTAATCGGCAACACCGCTGGCGGCATGCTGACCGACTGGCTCTACGCCAAGACCGGCAACCTCAACACCGCTCGGCGCAATGTGGTGATCCTCGCGTTCAGCGGTTCGATCGTGTTCATGTCCTGCGTGATCTTCATCCAGGACCAGAGCATCGTCGCCCTCAGCCTGGCCACCGCGCTGTTTTTCCTCGAGCTGTGCTGCGGCCCGGTGTTCGCCACGCCACTGGACGTGGCCCCGGCCTATGCCGGGGTGGCGACCGGTTTCGTCAGCACCGCCGCCGGGTTGGCGGCCGTGGTATCACCGATCACCTTCGGCTACATCATCGATGCCACGGGCAGTTATACCCTGCCGTTCGTGGTGTCGATCGGCATCCTGGTGATGGGCATTGTGATGTCGTTCTGGATGCGTCCCGACAAACCCTTGAATCTTCCTGGTCCCAAGGAGAAACACACATGGAAACCGGCATGAATCGCGAGCTGAGCGGGCGCGTGGCCATCGTCACCGGCGCCGCGCGCAACATCGGCCAGGCCATTGCGGTCGGCCTTGGCCGGCAAGGCGCCAGCGTGGTGGTCAACGTGCAGAACTCGAGCGCTGAAGCAGAACACACTGCGCACTTGATCATCGAGGCCGGCGGGCAGGCGCTGGTGCATTTGGCGGATGTCTCGACCCCGCAAGGCGCCCAGGGGCTGATCGAGGCCACGGTCGAGCGTTTCGGCGGCATCGATATGCTGGTGAACAACGCTGCGCTGCGCCGCGAAGCGCGAATCGATGACCTCGACTGGCAACAATGGCGCACGGTGCTCGGGGTGATCCTCGATGGCGCCTACCTCTGCGCCCACGCCGCGACGCCCTGGCTGCGCCAGTCCAGCGCGGGGGCGATTGTGAATATTGGCGGGATGTCGGCCCATGGCGGCTCCCGTTCACGGGCGCATGTGATGGCGGCGAAGATGGGGTTGGTGGGTTTGACCCGTGGGCTGGCCTGTGATTTAAGCGACAGCGGCGTCACCGCCAATTGCGTGGTGCCGGGCCTGATCGACACTGCACGCGGCCACTCGGCCCAAGGCACGCCGGCGCATCACTCGACCCACAGCACCTTGCTGGGGCGTCGGGGCACCTCCGAGGAAGTGGCAGATCTGGTGGTGTTCTTGTGCGGACCGAAAGCGCGGTACCTGACCGGGCAGACCATGCATGCGAATGGCGGGGCGTATCTGGGCTAAACCTACCGCCGCCATCGCGGGCAAGCCCGGCTCCCACAGGGATTGAAGTCGGTCGCAAATTATCCGTACACCCCAACCCCTGTGGGAGCGGGCTTGCCCGCGATGATGGTGCATCAGTCGACGAAGATGTTGGACATACCGACGCTTCGCGAGCAGGCTCGCTCCCACCGTTTTAATACGGTGACTAGCAAATCCCAGGCATAAAAAAACCCGCCAATCTCGGCGGGTTTTTTTCAGGTCAGACCGAAGATCACTCTTCGATGTTGCCCATCGCAGTGGTGTTGAAGCCACCGTCTACGTACATGATTTCACCGCTGATGCCCGACGCCAGGTCGGAGCACAGGAAGGCGCCGGCGTTGCCGACTTCGTCGATGGTGACGTTGCGACGCAGCGGGGTTTGCGCTTCGTTGGCGGCCAGCATCTTGCGGAAGTTCTTGATGCCGGAGGCGGCGAGGGTGCGGATCGGGCCGGCCGATACGGCGTTGACGCGAGTGCCGTCCGGGCCCAGGGAGCCGGCCAGGTAACGCACGCCAGCTTCCAACGAAGCCTTGGCCATGCCCATCACGTTGTAGTTCGGCATGGTGCGTTCGGCACCCAGGTACGACAGGGTCAGCAGACTGCCATTGCGGCCTTTCATCAGCTCGCGGCCAGCCTTGGCCAGGGCCACGAAGCTGTAGGCGCTGATGTCGTGAGCAATGCGGAAACCTTCGCGGGTGGTGGCTTCGGTGAAGTCGCCGTCCAGTTGGTCGCCCGGGGCGAAGCCGACGGAGTGCACGATGCAGTCCAGGCCATCCCACTTTTTGCCCAGCTCAACGAAGACCTTGGCGATTTCTTCATCGCTGGCCACGTCGCACGGGAAGCACAGGTCCGGGTTGGAACCCCAGCTTTGTGCGAACTCTTCGACACGACCCTTGAGTTTGTCGTTCTGATAAGTGAAGGCAAGCTCAGCGCCCTCGCGATGCATGGCGGCAGCGATGCCGGATGCGATGGACAGCTTGCTGGCGACACCGACGATCAGTACGCGCTTACCGGCGAGAAAACCCATGTGTTGCTCCTCTCTTTCAGGTTATTGCGCAGTGGCTGGAACCAGGAAAGCGGCTTCCAGCAACTGCTGTGTATACGGATGTTGGGGGGCGGCAAAGATACTTTGCGCGTCTCCCTGTTCGACCACTTGACCATGCTTGACCACCATCAACTGGTGGCTGAGCGCTTTGACGACAGCCAGGTCATGGCTGATAAACAGGTACGTCAAGTTGTACTTGGTTTGCAGTGACCGCAACAGCTCGACCACTTGTCGTTGCACCGTGCGGTCCAGGGCCGAGGTCGGCTCGTCCAGCAAGATCAACGCCGGCTTGAGCACCAGGGCCCGGGCAATGGCGATACGCTGCCGTTGCCCACCGGAAAATTCGTGGGGGTAGCGGTTCCGGGTTTCCGGGTCCAGGCCTACCTCCTTGAGTGCCGCAATAATCGCTTGTTCCTGTTCCTCCGGGGTGCCGATCCCGTGGATACGCAAGCCTTCACCAACGATCTGGCTCACGCACATCCGTGGGCTCAGGCTGCCGAAGGGGTCCTGGAACACCACCTGCATCTCCCGCCGTAATGGCCGGACTTGTTGCTGCGACAGGCAGTCTAGCTGCTTGCCTTCAAAACGGATCGCGCCCTGACTGCTGATCAAGCGCAAAATCGCCAGGCCCAAGGTCGACTTGCCGGAACCGCTTTCGCCAACGATCCCGAGCGTCTGGCCCTGGGGCAGGCTGAAGTTGATGCCGTCCACTGCCTTGACGTAATCCACCGTGGTTTTCAGGAAGCCTTTCTTGATCGGGAACCAGACTTTCAGGTCCTCGACTTCCAGCAAAGGCTTGCCCACCGCGTTGCTCGCCGGGTTGCCCCGGGGCTCCGCCGCCAGCAGTTCTCGAGTGTACGGATGCTGCGGCGCGCGGAACAACTCCTCGCACGATGCCTGTTCGACGATGCAACCGCGCTGCATGACACATACCCGATGCGCAATTCTTCGCACCAGGTTCAAATCGTGACTGATCAGTAGCAGCGCCATGCCCAGCCGAGCCTGCAATTCCTTGAGCAATTCGAGGATTTTCAGCTGAACGGTCACGTCCAGCGCGGTGGTTGGCTCATCGGCAATCAGCAGTTCCGGCTCGTTGGCCAGGGCCATGGCGATCATCACCCGTTGCCGCTGGCCGCCGGACAATTCGTGGGGCAGGGCCTTGAGGCGCTTGTGCGGTTCGGGGATGCCGACCATCTCGAGCAATTCCAAGGTGCGCTTGGTCGCGACTTTGCCAGTGAGGCCCTTGTGGATGCCCAGCACTTCGTTGATCTGCTTCTCGATCGAGTGCAGCGGATTGAGCGAGGTCATTGGCTCCTGGAAAATCATCGCGATCCGGTTGCCGCGGATGTGGCGGATGGTTTTCTCACTGAGGTCCAGCAGGTTCTGCCCGGAATAGGCGATGGTGCCGGCCGGATGGCGGGCCAGTGGGTAAGGCAGTAGCCGCAGGATCGAATGCGCGGTCACCGACTTGCCGGAGCCGCTTTCGCCCACCAGCGCCAGGGTCTCGCCGCGCTTGATGTCGAAACTCACGCCTTCGACCACGCGCTGGCAGCGGTTGCCCAATACGAATTCGACGGACAGGTCGCGCACTTCGATCAGATTGTCCTGATTCATTTCACTTCCTCGGGTCGAAGGCATCGCGAGCGGACTCGCCGATGAACACCAGCAAACTCAGCATCAGCGCCAATACCGCAAACGCGCTCATGCCCAGCCAAGGCGCCTGCAAGTTGGATTTGCCCTGGGCGACCAGTTCGCCCAGGGACGGCGCGCCCGGCGGCAAGCCGAAACCGAGGAAATCCAGGGCGGTCAGGGTGCCGATGGCGCCGGTGAGGATGAAGGGCATGAAGGTCATGGTCGAGACCATGGCGTTGGGCAGAATGTGGCGGAACATGATCGCGCCGTTCTGCATGCCCAGCGCCCGGGCGGCCCGCACGTATTCCAGGTTGCGCCCACGGAGGAACTCGGCGCGCACCACGTCCACCAGGCTCATCCAGGAAAACAGCAGCATGATGCCCAGCAACCACCAGAAGTTCGGCTGGACGAAGCTGGCCAGGATGATCAGCAGGTACAGCACCGGCAGGCCCGACCAGATCTCCAGGAAGCGCTGCCCGGCCAGATCCACCCAGCCGCCATAAAACCCCTGCAGCGCACCGGCAATCACGCCGATGATCGAACTCAAGACGGTCAAGGTCAGGGCGAACAACACCGAAATCCGGAAACCGTAGATCACCCGCGCCAGCACATCGCGACCCTGGTCATCGGTGCCGAGCAAGTTGACCGAAGAGGGCGGCGCCGGGGCCGGGACTTTCAGGTCGTAATTGATGCTCTGGTAGCTGAACGGGATCGGCGCCCAGAGAATCCAGGCGTCCTTGGCCTTGAGCAGTTCGCGGATGTAGGGGCTCTTGTAGTTGGCTTCCAACGGGAATTCGCCACCGAAGGCGGTTTCCGGGTAGCGCTTGACCGCCGGGAAGTACCAGCTGTTGTCGTAATGCACCACCAGCGGTTTGTCGTTGGCAATCAGCTCGGCGCCCAGACTGAGGCCGAACAGGATCAGGAACAGCCACAGTGACCACCAGCCACGTTTGTTGGCCTTGAACAGCTCGAAGCGGCGACGATTGAGAGGGGACAGGTTCATCTCAATGCTCCCGGTTTTCGAAGTCGATGCGCGGATCGACCAGGGTGTAGGTGAGGTCGCCGATCAGTTTCACCACCAGCCCCAGCAGGGTGAAGATGAACAGCGTGCCGAACACCACCGGGTAGTCACGGTTGATCGCCGCTTCAAAACTCATCAGGCCGAGGCCGTCGAGAGAGAAGATCACCTCCACCAGCAGCGAGCCGGTGAAAAAGATGCCGATAAACGCGGACGGGAAACCGGCGATCACCAACAGCATGGCGTTGCGGAACACATGGCCATAGAGCACGCGGTGTCGGGTCAGGCCCTTGGCCTTGGCGGTGACCACGTATTGCTTGTTGATTTCGTCGAGGAAGCTGTTTTTGGTCAGCAGGGTCATGGTCGCGAAGTTACCGATCACCAGCGCGGTCACCGGCAGCGCCAGGTGCCAGAAGTAGTCGAGGACCTTGCCGCCCATGCTCAGCTCATCGAAGTTGTTCGAGGTCAGCCCGCGCAAGGGGAACCAGTCGAGGTAACTGCCGCCGGCAAACACCACGATCAGCAGGATGGCAAACAGGAACGCCGGGATTGCATAGCCGACGATGATCGCCGAACTGGTCCAGACGTCGAAGTGGCTGCCGTGTCGCGTGGCCTTGGCGATCCCTAGCGGGATCGACACCAGGTACATGATCAGCGTGCTCCACAGCCCCAGGGATATCGACACCGGCATCTTTTCCTTGATCAGGTCGATGACCTTGGCGTCGCGGAAGAAGCTGTCGCCGAAGTCCAGGGTCGCGTAGTTCTTGACCATGATCCACAGACGTTCCGGCGCCGATTTGTCGAAGCCGTACATGTGCTCGATTTCCTTGACCAGCGCCGGGTCCAGGCCTTGGGCGCCGCGATAGCTGGAGCCGGCGATCGACACCTCGGCACCGCCACCGGCGATGCGGCTGGTGGCGCCTTCAAAGCCTTCGAGCTTGGCGATCATTTGCTCCACCGGGCCGCCGGGCGCGGCCTGGATGATCACGAAGTTGATGAGCAAAATGCCGAACAGGGTCGGGATAATCAGCAACAGTCGCCGAAAAATATACACCAGCATCTGATTACTCCGTGCCTATGACAGGGTCGGCTTGCAGTTTGGTTTCGATCTCAATCGCCGGTTTGGCGTCCGGCTTGACCCACCAAGTGGCAATGCCGACATCGTATTTAGGCGTGACCTTGGGGTGGCCGATGTGGTTCCAGTAGGCCACGCGCCAGGTCTTGATGTGCCAGTTGGGGATCACGTAATAGCCCCATTGCAGCACGCGGTCCAGTGCCCGCGCGTGGGCCACCAGGCTTTTGCGTGAATCGGCGTTGATCAGCGATTCCACCAGGCGGTCGATGCTCGGGTCTTTCAGGCCCATGGAGTTGCGGCTGCCGGGTTTGTCGGCGGCGGCCGACATCCAGAACTCGCGCTGTTCATTGCCCGGCGAGCTGGATTGCGGGAAGCTGCCGACGATCATGTCGAAGTCCCGGGAGCGCACCCGGTTGATGTACTGCGACACGTCGACCCGGCGAATCACCAGGTCGATCCCCAGGTCGCTGAGGTTGCGCTTGAACGGCAGCAACACCCGTTCGAATTCGGTCTGGGCCAGCAGAAACTCAATGGTCACCGGTTTGCCCTGGGCGTCGACCATCTTGTCGTCGACGATGCGCCATCCGGCTTCTTGCAGCAGCTGATAGGCCTTGCGCTGCTGCGTGCGGATCATGCCGCTGGCGTCGGTCTGCGGGTTTTGGAAGGCCTCGGTGAACACTTGCTCTGGGATCTTGCCGCGAAACGGGTCGAGAATCGCCAGTTGATCGGCGTCCGGCAAACCCGTGGCGGCCATTTCCGAATTTTCGAAATAACTGCGGGTGCGCGCGTAGGCACTGTTGAACAGTTGCTTGTTGGTCCATTCGAAGTCCAGCAGCAGGCTCAAGGCCTGACGCACGCGCACGTCCTGGAAGGTGCTGCGCCGCAGGTTGTAGACGAAACCCTGCATGCCGGTGGGGTTGCCGTTGGAAATCTGTTCCTTGATCAAGCGGCCTTCGGTCACAGCCGGGATGTTGTAGGCGTTGGCCCAGTTCTTCGCGGTCATTTCCAGCCAGTAGTCGAACTGCCCGGCCTTGAGTGCTTCCAGGGCCACGGTGTTGTCGCGGTAGTAGTCGGTGGTCATCACGTCGAAGTTGTAGAAACCCCGGTTGACCGCCAAGTCCTTGCCCCAGTAGTCCTTGACCCGCTCATAGCGCACCGAGCGTCCGGCCTTGACCTGGGTAACCTTGTACGGGCCGCTGCCCAACGGGATTTCAAGGTTGCCCTTGTTGAAATCGCGATCGGCCCACCAGTGTTTGGGCAGCACCGGTAACTGCCCGAGGATCAGCGGCAGTTCGCGGTTGTTGGCGTGCTTGAACTTGAACACCACCGTCAACGGGTCTTCGGCGACCGCTTCTTCGACGTCGTTGTAGTAGCCGCGATAGAGTGGGGCACCGTCCTTGGTCAGAGTCTGGAAGCTGAACACCACGTCTTCGGCACGGATCGGATGGCCGTCCTGGAACCTGGCTTCCGGACGCAGATAGAAACGCACCCAGCTGTTGTCCGGGGCTTTTTCGATCTGGCCGGCGATCAAGCCGTATTCGGTGAATGGCTCGTCCAGGCCTTGCTTGGCCAGGGTGTCGTAAATCATGCCGACGTCATCCGCCGGCACCCCTTTGCTGATGAAGGGGTTAAGACTGTCGAAGCCGCCGAAGCCGGCCTGGCGGAAGATCCCGCCCTTGGGCGCATCGGGGTTCACGTAGTCGAAATGGGTGAAATTCGCCGGGTATTTCGGCGGCTCGTTGTACAGGGTCAGGGCATGTTGCGGGGCGGCGCAGGCCAGCCCGGCGAACAACAGGCCACCGCCCAGCAGCAGCCGGGCATACAAAGACTTCATTGATCTTTCTCCGAAGATTTCAGCCACCACGCGCTCAGGCCCAGGGTGTAGGGCGGCGTGGTGACAAAGGCGAACCGGTTGCGGTAAGCCAGACGGTGATAGTTGATGTACCAGCTCGGGATCATGTAGTGCTGCCACAGTAGCACCCGATCCAGCGCCTTGCCGGCGGCCACTTGTTCATCGCGGGTCTTGGCCGCGAGCAGTTGCTCCAGCACGTGGTCGACCACTGGGTTGCTGATCCCCGCGTAGTTCTTGCTGCCCTTGACCGTCGCCTGGCTGGAATGGAAATACTGCCATTGCTCCAGGCCTGGGCTGAGGGTCTGATTAAGCGTCAGCGAAATCATGTCGAAATCGAACTGGTCCAGGCGTTGTTTGTACTGGGCGCGGTCAACTGTCCGAACCCGTGCATCGATGCCGATGCTGGCGAGGTTTTCCACGTAGGGCTGAAAGATCCGTTCCAGGCTGGGGTTGACCAGCAGGATCTCGAATTGCAGCGGTTGCCCGGCGGCGTTTTGCAGTCGTTGGCCGTTGAGCTTCCAGCCGGCTTCGGCGAGCAGCCCGAGGGCTTTACGCATGGTTTCCCGGGGAATCCCGCGGCCGTCGGTCTGCGCCAGGCTGAAGGGCTCGGTGAAGAGCTTGGCGGGCAACTGCTCGCGATAAGGCTTGAGCAGCAGCCACTCATGGCCGACTGGCAGCCCGGTCGCCGAGAATTCGCTATTGGGGTAGTAACTCAGGGCGCGTTTGTAGGCGCTGCTGAACAGGGTGCGGTTGGTCCACTCGAAATCGAACATCAACCCCAGGGCTTCGCGGACCTTGACCTCGGCAAAGGTCGAGCGGCGGCTGTTCATGAACAGGCCTTGGGTCTGCGTCGGAATCTGATGCGCGATCTGCGCCTTGATCACATCGCCACGGCGCACCGCAGGAAAGTTGTAAGCGTTGTCCCAATTCTTCGCCTGGTGCTCGATATAAATGTCGAACTCGCCGGCCTTGAAGGCTTCGAACGCCACGTCGTTGTCGCGGTAGAACTCAACTTCCATGCGGTCGACGTTGTATTTGCCGCGATTGACCGCCAGGTCCTTGCCCCAGTAGTCCTTGACCCGCTCGAAAATAATCTGCCGCCCCGGGGTGACCGAGGTGATGCGGTAGGGGCCGCTGCCCAGGGGCGGTTCAAAGGTGGTGGCCTTGAAATCCCGGTCCTTCCAGTAATGCTGCGGCAGTACCGGCAACTCGCCCAGGCGCAGGATCAGCAACGGATTACCCGCACGCTTGAAGACAAAACGAATGCGCTGCGGGTTGAGAATGTCGACCCGCAGCACTTCTTGCAGGCTGGTGCGGTATTGCGGGTGACCGTCCTTGAGCAGCAAGCGATAGGAGAACGCCACGTCATAGGCGGTGATCGGCGTGCCGTCATGAAAGCGCGCCTCGGGTCGCAGGTTGAACACCACCCAACTGCGGTCGTCGCTGTACTCGACGGACTGGGCAATCAAGCCGTAGCTGGAGGTGGGTTCATCGCCGGAGGGGGCGTATTGACCGGTGCCGACCATCAACGGTTCGTTCAGCTCATTGATGCCGTATTGCAGGAAATTGGGCGTGGAAACCGGGCTTGAGCCCTTGAAAGTGTAGGGGTTGAGCGTGTCGAAGGTGCCAAATGCCATGACCCGCAAGGTGCCGCCCTTGGGCGCTTGCGGGTTGACCCAGTCGAAGTGGGTAAATCTGGCCGGGTACTTGAGCGTGCCGAACTGCGCGTAACCATGGCTTTCGGTAAGGGTCGCGCTCGCAGGGAAGCTCAAGGCCAGGCTGATCAGGAACAGGAGGAGGGGACGCTTCAAATCAGAGATCCGATCCAGACGGCTTGGGCTTTGTTGTGGCGGTACAGTAACAGCTTGTATCGACAGGAAAAAGACAGGGGCTTAATGCGCTGTTAATTGGCCGCTAGATCCAACCCCTGTGGGGCTGTTTTCATTAGAGAGGGGGTTGCTGCTTTTGATGCAGCGGTGAGGGCTGGCTGCTTTTGATCTTGTGGTGAGGGGGCTTGCCCCCGTTCGCCTGCGCAGCAGGCGCAATGGCTGGATGCAAAGCGAGGGCCGCTTCGCAGCCCAACGGGGGCAAGCCCCCTCACCACAAAAGCAGAAGCCAAAAGCCAAAGCCAGAGCCAAAGCCAAAGCCAGAGCCAAAGCCAGAGCCAGAGCCAAAGCCAAAGCCAAAGCCAAAGCCAAAGCCAAAGCCAAAGCCAAAGCCAAACCCAAACCCAAACCCAAACCCAAACCCAAAACCAGAGCCGCCAACAACCAACCCTGGAAACAAAAAAGCCCCTGAATTCAGGGGCTATTGTTTAGTGTGGCTGGTAGACCGTCAGCATCTGGCCGGGCTTGAGGGCCTGGCCGACTCGCGGGTTCCAGCGCTTGAGGTGTTGCATCTCGACGTTGAAGCGCTTGGCCACCATGTACAGCGAATCACCTTGCTGGACCTTGTACTGGGTCTGCTGCTTGGTGGCGGGCTGCTTCTTGTTGTTGGCGGCGATCACCGTGCTGATGCGCCCGCTGTTGCGGTCGTTGCTGCGGTCATCCTTGCGCGATTTGTTGCCGGTGCTGCGGGTGGCGTCCTGCATGACCAGGGTCTGGCCGACCTTGAGGTTCTTGCCGGTCAGTTGGTTCCAGCGTTGCAAGTCCTTGACGTCGACCTTGTTGGCCTTGGCAATCGCTGCCAGGTTATCGCCACGCTTGACCCGATAGGCGCGTTTGAGGGTCGCCACTTCGCGGCTGTCGACGCCTTCGAACACCGGTTTCAGCGGTCGCTGGGCGATCAGCTCTTCGGGTTTCATGGTCGACAGGCTGGCGGTCAGCAGTTGCGCCTTGGACGTTGGCACCAGCAAATGCTGGGGACCGTCGATGGTGGTGCGCTGCTTGAAGGCCGGGTTGAGCTGGAACAGCTCGTCTTCGTCGATGTTGGCCACCGCCGCGACCTTGGACAGGTCCATGCGCTGGTTGATCTCGACGACCTGGAAGTAGGGTTCGTTGGCAATCGGGTTGAGATTGACGCCATAGGCTTCCGGCGCCAGCACCACTTGCGACAGCGCCAGCAGCTTCGGCACGTAGGCCTGGGTTTCTGCCGGCAGTGGCAGGTTCCAGTAGTCGGTGGGCAGGCCGAGCTTCTCGTTGCGCTCGATCGCCCGGCTGACCGTGCCTTCGCCAGCGTTGTAGGCCGCCAGGGCCAGCAGCCAGTCGCCGTTGAACATGTCGTGCAGGCGGGTCAGGTAGTCCATGGCTGCGGTGGTCGACGCAGTGATGTCGCGGCGGCCGTCGTAGAAGCGGGTCTGGCGCAGGTTGAAATAACGCCCGGTGGAGGGAATGAATTGCCAGAGACCCACCGCGTCGGCCCGGGAATAGGCCATCGGGTTGTAGGCACTTTCAATCACCGGCAGCAAGGCCAGCTCCAGCGGCATGTTGCGTTCTTCCAGGCGCTCGACGATGTAATGAATGTAGAGACTGCCCCGTTCCCCGGCGTTTTCCAGGAAGGAAGGGTTGCTGGCGAACCACAGGCGTTGCTGTTCGATTCGCGGGTTGACGCCCAGGTTGTCCTGCAACTGGAAGCCCTGGCGCATGCGCTCCCAGACGTCCTGTGGAATTTGTGGGGTCGGTTTTTCAGTGAGCCAGATCGGTTTTTGCTTGGCCCGAGCGGCGAGATTCGGGGTGTGGGCCGCGGTGGCTTGCGGCACGTGACTGGTGCTTTGGCAGCCCGCCAGGGTGGCGGACACAGCCACCGCGATGGCTTGAGCCAGGCGGGTCAATGCGTCTGAATTGATGGATTTACGTATAGATGACGACATTGGCTGGAAGTAAGTTCCGGTCAAAAATGTCGGCCGATTCTAGAAACCAAGCGGGGTGCGGTCAACCATTCAGAATTTTGTTGCAATAGGTAGCCTGCTTAGAACTTATCTTTCCAAGCCCGCAAGGCCGCGAAAACCTCACTCGGTGACCGGTTTAGAGGGCCATCCCGTTCGTCCACTTTTTGTTTAACGGATGTTTCACCGGTGCGCAAAAAGGGATTGGTTCGCCATTCCAGGCCAAGATTTGACGGCAGGGTCACGATCCCGGCCTGGCGTTGCTGGGTGACCTTGTCCAGACGAGCGGCGATGTCTGCGTTGTCGGGTTCCACCGCGATGGCAAAACGCAAGTTGCTTAAGGTGTATTCGTGGGCGCAGTACACCAGGGTTTCGGCGGGCAGCGCGGCCAATCGTGACAGCGAGTGGTGCATTTGCTCCGGGGTGCCCTCAAAGAGCCGCCCGCAACCGGCCGCGAACAGGGTGTCGCCGCACAGCAGCACGCCGTAGTGATAAAAGGCAATGTGCCCCAAGGTGTGACCAGGTACGTCGATGACTTCAAAATCCCGACCCAGTACGGTCAGGCGGTCGTTGTCGTTCAGCGCCACGTCCCTGGCCGGGATTTTTTCGTTGGCCGGGCCCCAGACCTTGGCGTCCGTGAGTTTCTTCAGCGCTTCGACGCCGCCGACGTGATCGTGGTGATGGTGGGTGATCAGGATGTCGCTCAGCGTCCAGTCTGGATTGGCCTGGAGCCAGGCCTGGACGGGCGCGGCATCGCCCGGGTCGACGACCGCGCAGTGGCGGGTCTCGGGGTTCTGTAACAACCAGATGTAGTTGTCAGTGAAGGCGGGCAGGGCTGTGATCTGTATCATCGTCGGATTCGCCAAGCGGAAAACAAAGGCGCATCTTAGAACTTCCTGGCGCGTTGGAGAATGCAATGACTGATAAAGCGTTCGCTCAGGCCGATCCCGACTGGCTGGCATTGATCGGCGCGGCCCGTGAATGGCTGTCCGGGCCCCTGGGACAATTTTTGCTCGACGAAGAACGGCGCATGCTCGAAGACGAGTTGGGGCGCTTCTTCGGTGGGTATCTGGTGCATTACGGGCCGTCGGCCCAGACACCACCACCGGCGCCGCAAGTGCAGCGCAATGTGCGCCTCGGCGCGCCGTTGCCCGGCGTGGAAATCGTCTGCGAAGAACAGGCCTGGCCGTTGAGCGAGCATGCCGCCGACGTGGTGGTGTTGCAGCATGGCCTGGATTTCTGCCTGTCGCCCCATGGTCTGTTGCGCGAAGCAGCAAGCAGTGTTCGCCCCGGCGGGCACTTGCTGATTGTCGGCATTAACCCCTGGAGCACCTGGGGCCTGCGCCACGTTTTCGCCCACGACGCGTTGCGCCAGGCGCGTTGCATCTCGCCGTCGCGGGTCGGGGACTGGCTCAACCTGCTGGGCTTTGCGCTGGAGAAACGCCGCTTCGGGTGCTATCGTCCGCCGCTTGCGTCACCCAAGTGGCAGGCGCGCCTGGCCGGGTGGGAACGCATGGCCGGCCACTGGCAGTTGTCGGGCGGCGGCTTCTATTTATTAGTCGCCCGCAAGATCGTGGTGGGCCTGCGCCCATTGCGCCAGGAACGCCGTGAGCCGATGGGCAAGTTGATTCCGCTGCCGATGGCCAAGGTCAATCGTCGCCGCATCGAGCCATAAACACTCTTTATTTCCCGGTCGGGTCACCCCGGCCTCGGGCATTGTCGGTCGCGGATCGGCAAGCCAGCGCATATTTTGGATAGATTGGCATGAGCGATAGCGTAGAACTGTTCACCGACGGCGCCTGCAAGGGCAACCCCGGCCCTGGCGGCTGGGGCGCCTTGCTGGTGTGCAAGGGCGTGGAAAAGGAACTCTGGGGCGGCGAAGCCAACACCACCAACAACCGCATGGAGTTGATGGGCGCTATCCGCGGCCTCGAGGAACTCAAGCGCTCCTGCGACGTGCTGCTGGTCACTGACTCGCAGTATGTGATGAAGGGCATCAACGAGTGGATGGCCAACTGGAAAAAACGCGGCTGGAAAACCGCCGCGAAAGAACCGGTGAAAAACGCCGACTTGTGGCGCCTGCTCGACGAACAGGTCAACCGCCACAACGTCACCTGGAAATGGGTGCGCGGCCACATCGGCCACCACGGCAACGAACGCGCCGATCAGTTGGCCAACCGTGGGGTGGATGAAGTACGGGGCTACAAACAGGACTGATGATTAACCCTGTGGGAGCGAGCAGGCTCACTCCCACAGGATGTAGTGCATGTTAATATCCGCGCCTTTGCCCGATTGACCCGCTGAGAGCTGAGCACTGAATGGCCACCAGATCCGTTGTACTCGATACCGAAACCACCGGCATGCCAGTGACCGACGGCCACCGGATTATTGAAATCGGTTGTGTCGAGCTGATGGGTCGGCGCCTCACCGGCCGGCATTTCCACGTTTACCTGCAACCGGACCGTGAGAGTGATGAAGGGGCGATTGGCGTCCACGGCATCACCAACGAATTCCTGGTGGGCAAACCGCGCTTCAGCGAAGTGGCGGATGAATTCTTCGAGTTCATCAAGGGCGCGCAGCTGATCATCCATAACGCGGCGTTCGACGTTGGCTTCATCAACAACGAATTCGCCTTGATGGGCCAGCAGGATCGCGCCGATATCACGCAGCACTGCTCGATCCTCGACACCCTGATGATGGCCCGGGAACGGCACCCGGGGCAGCGCAACAGCCTCGACGCCTTGTGCAAACGCTATGGCGTCGACAACTCCGGTCGTGAACTGCACGGCGCCTTGCTCGACTCGGAGATTCTCGCCGACGTCTACCTGACCATGACTGGCGGCCAGACCAGCCTGTCCCTGGCCGGCAACGCCTCGGATGGCAATGGTTCGGGCGAGGGCGCGGACAATTCAGCTACGGAAATCCGCCGCTTGCCGGCCAATCGTCCCCGCGGCCGGGTCATTCCCGCCAGCGAAGACGACCTGGCCCAGCATCTGGTCCGCCTGGAAGCCATTGCCAAGTCCGCCGGGGCCCCGGCGCTGTGGGTGCAACTGGCCGAGGCCGAGGCGCAGGCCTGATCTGGCAGGAAGCCATCCTCGCTACATCCTCCGCAACCCTCTACCCTGAGGTCATTGGCAGGCTTCGCGCCGCCGCCTCAGGACACTGAGCCCATGTATAAAGATTTGAAGTTTCCGGTGTTGATCGTCCATCGCGACATCAAGGCCGACACCGTTGCCGGCGACCGCATACGCGGCATCGCCCGGGAGCTGGAGCAGGAAGGCTTCAGCATTGTCTCAGCGATGGATTACCTCGAAGGACGGCTGGTCGCGTCCACCCATCACGGCCTCTCGTGCATGTTGATCGCCGCTGAAGACGCCGGCGCCCATTCTCATTTATTGCAAAACATGGCTGAGCTGATTCGGCTGGCGCGGGTGCGTGCCCCGGATTTGCCAATCTTTGCCCTCGGCGAACAGGTAACACTGGAAAACGCCCCGGCCGATGCCATGACCGAACTCAACCAACTGCGCGGCATTCTTTACCTGTTCGAAGACACCGTGCCGTTCCTCGCCCGGCAGGTCGCGCGCGCGGCGCGCAAGTACCTCGACGGCTTGCTGCCACCGTTCTTCAAAGCCCTGGTGCAACACACCGCCGATTCCAATTATTCCTGGCACACCCCGGGACATGGCGGCGGCGTGGCTTATCACAAGAGCCCGGTGGGGCAGGCGTTTCATCAGTTCTTCGGTGAAAACACCTTGCGTTCGGATTTGTCGGTGTCGGTGCCGGAACTCGGCTCCCTGCTCGATCACACCGGCCCGTTGGCCGAGGCGGAAGCCCGGGCGGCGCGCAATTTCGGCGCCGATCATACGTTTTTCGTGATCAATGGCACCTCGACGGCCAACAAGATCGTCTGGCACTCGATGGTCGCCCGCGACGATTTGGTGCTGGTGGACCGCAACTGCCACAAGTCGGTGTTGCACTCGATCATCATGACCGGCGCGATTCCGTTGTACCTGTCGCCTGAACGCAATGAACTGGGCATCATCGGCCCGATTCCCCTGAGTGAATTCAGCCCGGAATCGATTCGCGCCAAGATCGACGCCAGTCCGTTGACCCGTGGTCGACCGGCCAAGGTCAAACTGGCGGTGGTCACCAATTCCACCTACGACGGCCTGTGCTACAACGCCGAACTGATCAAGCAAAGCCTGGGCAACAGCGTCGAGGTCCTGCATTTCGATGAGGCCTGGTACGCCTATGCGGCGTTCCATGAGTTTTTCGCCGGGCGCTACGGCATGGGCACCTCCCGCAGTGAAGACAGCCCACTGGTGTTCAGCACCCATTCCACGCACAAGTTGCTCGCGGCGTTCAGCCAGGCCTCAATGATCCACGTGCAGGATGGCGGCGCGCGACAGTTGGATCGCGACCGCTTCAATGAAGCCTTCATGATGCACATCTCGACCTCGCCGCAATACAGCATCATCGCTTCGCTGGACGTGGCCTCGGCGATGATGGAGGGACCCGCCGGGCACTCGCTGTTGCAGGAAATGTTTGACGAAGCCCTGAGTTTTCGCCGCGCCCTGGCCAATCTGCGCCAGCACATCGCGGCCGATGATTGGTGGTTTTCGATCTGGCAACCACCGTCCGTGGAAGGCATCGAGCAAATCAACACCGAGGACTGGCTGCTGCAACCCGACGCCGACTGGCACGGTTTCGGCGAAGTTACCGACGACTACGTGCTGCTCGATCCGATCAAAGTGACCCTGGTGATGCCCGGCCTGAACGCCGGTGGCGCCCTGAGCGAGCGGGGGATTCCGGCGGCGGTGGTCAGCCGGTTCCTCTGGGAGCGCGGGCTGGTGGTGGAGAAAACCGGCCTGTATTCGTTCCTGGTGCTGTTTTCCATGGGCATCACCAAAGGCAAGTGGAGCACGCTGCTCACTGAGTTGCTGGAGTTCAAGCGCAGCTACGACGCCAACGTCAGCCTGGCGACCTGTCTGCCCTGCGTGGCGCAGGAGGACAAGACTCGCTATCGCGGCATGGGCTTGCGCGACCTGTGCGATCAATTGCACGCCTGTTACCGCGGCAACGCCACCGCCAAACACCTCAAGCGCATGTACACGGTGCTGCCGGAAGTGGCGATGAAACCGGCCGACGCTTACGATCATTTGGTCCGTGGCGATGTCGAGGCAGTGTCGATCGATGCCCTGCAAGGGCGCATTGCCGCGGTGATGCTGGTACCGTACCCACCGGGCATCCCCTTGATCATGCCCGGCGAGCGGTTCACCGAGTCGACCCGCTCGATCATCGATTACCTGGCTTTCGCCCGCACGTTCGATAGCAGTTTCCCGGGGTTCGTTGCCGATGTGCACGGCTTGCAACACGAAGATGAGGGCAATGGGCGGCACTACACCGTCGATTGCATTAAGGAATGAGGACGTTTCCCAGCATGCAACCGGTCATGAATCCCAAATTCCCAGGCTTGTCGGTGCGGGTTGCCGATGAGGGTTTCGCAGCCTATATCTGGGGCAGTGATTTCAGTTTCGAAGTGACCGCCTACGGCGCCGCGCAGGTCGGGCAGGCGGTGGCGCAGTGGCCAGTGAGCGCCGTCACCCCGTACCGCAAGTGCTATGGCATTGATCCCGAAGAATTCAGCAGTTTCCGCGATGCGGTCGACAGCGCGATTTTCATGGCTTTCCTGGACGACGAGCCGGTGGGGCACCTGGTCATCAGTACCAACTGGAACGGTTTTGCCCATATCGACGAATTGGCGGTGCACGCTCCAGCGCGGCGACACGGCGTGGCCAAGGCGCTGTTGGACGTAGCGCAATTCTGGAGTCGCAAGAAAAAACTGCCGGGCATCATGCTCGAAACCCAGAACAACAACCTTGGCGCCTGCCGGCTGTATGAGCGTTGCGGCTATGAAATGGGCGGGATCGATCATTTGCGCTATCGCGGCATCGACCCGCTCACCGCCGAGGTGGCGCTGTTCTGGTATCGCCTGTTTGATAACCCGCTGGAAGCCCCGATCAGCTCGCCAACATCGCCACGGCGTGTTCCTTGATGATCTCCAGCAGGGCTTGAGTCGCCGGTGATGAGCTGCGGGTTTTCAGGGTCAGGGCATACAGGCTGATCGGTACCGCCGGCGACAGCGGGCACACGTCCAATCCACCGGCCTTGGCGCCGAGGGCGGTGAAGGGGTCGACGATGGCCAGGCCTTCGCCGGCCTCGACCATGCTGCGCATCATCTGGTGGGTCTGTACGCGAATATTGATCATCGGCAGCGGCCGCAGGGCCTGCAACTTGCTGCCGATGGCGGCGCTCAACGGATCGTGGCCTTCGAGACCGACCAATGCTTGCCCCGCCAGGTCTTGCACGGCGATGTACTTCTGCCGTGGTTGCAGCCAACCGTGGGGCGCGAGCAATTGCAGTTTGCCCTGGGCGAGGGGCACGCATTCGATGTCGAGGTGTTCGGGATCGTTCAGGCTCAGGCCAAGATCGGCTTCGCGCAGCAGCAGGTGTTTGACGATCTCGTCAGTGGCATGGCTGAGGAGGCTGCACGGCGCATCGGGAAAGCGGCGACGCAGGGCGACGATGCTTTGCGGCAATAAGGTCTGGGTCAGCGCGGGGGTGCCGATCAGCCGCAGCGGCGGCGCCTGATACTGTTTCAGGCTGGCGGCCAGGCGTTGTACCGGCTCAAGCGCCGAGTAGAGCTGCGTGATCGCGGCTTGCAGTTCACGGGTTTCGTGGGTCGCTTGCAAGCGTCCGCGAACGCTGGAAAACAGCATGAAGCCTAACTGACCTTCGGCGTCGCGCAGGATCCCTTCGACCTCGGCCACCGGCAACTGCAGCCATTCGGCGGCGGTACCCAGGTGACCGGTCTGCAACAGCGCCTGAATCACTTCGATATGGCGTAAACGCATGCGTGAAGTCCATGTTCAGCAGGAGAGGGGATCAGTGGCTGAATCCTAACCCAAGTCCGCGCATATGACTTCTGCTCATAACAATGGGTTATGAGGCGACGGTGGTTTCCGGCAGGCTGCCGACGTAGGTGTCGGGCTCGCGCACGATGGTGACGTCCGACTGGATCAGCAGGAACTGGTTGTCATCGAGTTTCTTGACGCGATCGCCAATGGCCAGTTTGTACGTGGTGACAGGCTCCGTGCCGGCAAGACCGTCCGTGGACGGGGTGGATTCCTGGAACTCATGCACCGAATAGACGCGACCTTCGGCGTCTCTTGCATGGAACTGACCGACGAGTACTGCTGCCATTTGCTTAGAACCTCTGGAAATAGATCACTCAATTTACGGTTCTGTAGACCGTCCTCGAGCGAGGTAAGTTTTCCTGCAAGAAAAAAATAGTCAGGGACGCAGTTTTTCATTCGCCCGCTGGTTAAATCGTCATCGAATCATCTATAACTAGAGCCCCTCATCCACCAGAGTCGAGAACGTCTATGAGCAACGTCTACGAAATCGCTGTATTGGTCGGCAGCCTGAGAAAAGCGTCGATCAACCGTAAAGTAGCGCTGGCCCTCGCTGAGTTGGCGCCGGCCAATCTCAAATTGAACATTATCGAGATCGGCGATCTGCCGCTCTACAACGAAGACATTGATGTGGAGCCGCCCGCAGCCTACAGCACTTTCCGGCAACAAGTGAGCTCATCCGACGCGGTGTTGTTCGTGACCCCGGAATACAACCGCTCCATGCCGGCGGCGATGAAGAACGCCCTCGACGTGGGTTCGCGTCCTTACGGCCAGAGCGCCTGGAACGGCAAACCTGGCGCGGTGATCAGCGTCTCGGTGGGCGCCGTCGGCGGTTTTGGCGCCAACCACCATCTGCGCCAGTCCCTGGTATTCCTCAATGTGCCGTGCATGCAGCAGCCGGAAGCCTACATCGGTGGCGCCGGGACGCTGTTCAACGAAGCGGGCACCTTGAACGAAGGCTCCAAGCCGTTCTTGCAGAGCTTCATCAATGCCTATGGGCAGTGGGTTGAACAGCACAAGAAGGCTTGATTTCGCCGCGATGATGGGCACCACCCTGTCAAGGGGATGCCTCAAGCAAAATGGCAACTCGACCTGTTGATGGGCATTTGTGGTGAGGTGGCTAGCCCCCTCACCACAGTTAACATCCCTCATCGCAGGTCCTCATTTGAATCCTGTTCACAATCTCTCACCGCAAGGCTGCTGTGCATGCTCATCGCGTCACTGATTTTCCTGCTGACCATTACCCTGGTGATCTGGCAACCCAAAGGTCTCGGCGTCGGATGGAGCGCCAGCCTTGGCGCGGTGCTGGCGCTGCTCAGCGGGGTGGTGCACCTCAGCGATATTCCGCTGGTATGGCAGATCATCTGGAACGCCACCGGCACCTTTGTCGCCCTGATCATCATCAGCCTGTTGCTCGACGAAGCCGGGTTCTTCGCTTGGGCGGCGCTGCACGTGGCGCGGTGGGGACGGGGCAGTGGGCGCAAGCTGTTCGCGTACATGGTGTTGCTCGGCGCGCTGGTCTCGGCACTGTTTGCCAACGACGGCGCGGCGCTGATCCTCACGCCCATCGTGATTTCCATGCTGCTGGCCCTGCGTTTCTCGCCAGCGGCGACCCTGGCGTTCGTCATGGGCGCCGGGTTTATTGCTGACACCGCAAGCCTGCCGCTGGTGGTGTCGAACCTGGTGAACATCGTTTCCGCCGACTTCTTTCACATCGGCTTCAACCGCTATGCGGCGGTGATGGTACCGGTCAACCTGGTGAGCGTGGCGGCAACGCTGGGGATTTTGCTCTGGTATTTCCGCCGGGACATTCCCAAGGCCTACGACCCCGAGCAGCTTGAAGACCCGGCCAGCGCCATTCATGACAAGGCCACCTTCTACGCCGGTTGGGCGGTGCTGCTGATCTTGCTGCTGGGCTGTTTTGCCCTGGAACCCCTGGGCATTCCCATCAGCGCGATTTCCGCGGTGTGCGCCGCGTTACTGCTGGCGATCGCTGCGCGCGGGCACAAGATTTCCACGCGTAAGGTGATGAAAGAAGCGCCGTGGCAGATCGTGATTTTTTCCTTGGGCATGTACCTGGTGGTCTATGGCCTGCGCAACGCCGGGCTGACCACTTACCTGGCCGGTTGGCTCGATGGTTTCGCCCACTACGGTGTCTGGGGCGCAGCCATGGGCACCGGGGTGTTGACCGCGTTACTGTCGTCGCTGATGAACAACCTGCCCACCGTGCTGATCGGTGCGCTGTCCATCGACGCCAGCCAGGCCAGCGGCGTGGTCAAGGAAGCGATGATCTACGCCAACGTCATCGGCAGCGACCTGGGGCCGAAGATCACCCCGATTGGCAGCCTGGCGACCTTGCTTTGGTTGCATGTGCTGGACCGCAAGAATATTCACATTGGCTGGGGCTACTACTTCAAGGTCGGGATCGTGCTGACGGTGCCGGTGTTGCTGGTGACCTTGGCGGCGTTGGCGGTGCGGTTGTCCATTTAAACCGAGTGGGCATTCGCGAGCAGGCTCGCTCCTACACTGGACATTCGGTGTTTACAAAACCCTTGTGGGTGCGGGCTTGCCCGCGATGAGGCCCGTCCGGCCACTACACATTTCATCCCCCACCCGCAACATTCGGCCAAAGGTCCGCCACCAGAAACAACCGCTCAGCCTCGTCCCAATCCCCCTCGGCATTCTCGGTCAGGCGCACCATCAGTTGCGCTGGGGCCAAGGGTTCCAGCTCATCCAGCCAGGCCTGTAACTGCTCGTCACTCCAAGTGTGTTCGACGGGATAGTACGCGGGCGCCAGCCAGGCATGCCGGGGCAGGGGTTGCCAGCGGCCGGGCGGGCGTTGGGCGACAAAGTCCGGCCAGTCCTTCTGGTGCAACCAGCGGCCGCGCAAATGCTGCGGATGGGCGCCGCTCGGCGGTTCGGCGTTGCCGGGCCAGGGATACAGCAGATAACCGCCGAGCCACAACTGCGCGCTGAACTGTTGGATATCCAGCGCTGCCAGCACTTCGCGGCTTTCCGGGCGCGCGGAAATCGGCAACTGATGTTCACTCAGATGTGCCAGCTTGCGGTCCAGCCGATCATGACAGCCGGGGCCGAGCCACTGCGCCGGATCCTGGCCATCGCCGTCCTGCGGCCCCAGGTACAACTTGATCGCCAATTCCAGGTGATGCACGCCGTCGCGGTCGCGCAGCAGCATGTCCAGTTCGCCGAGGGTATGACCTTCGCGGCGGATCGGCAGATTGGCCGAAATCAGTTCGATGCCCGGCGCATGTTGCACGGCAAACTGCCACAACCGTTCGTAATACAGGCCCAGGCGTCGGGTCCGCGCCTGGGCCAGCCAGTGCAGCAGCCCATAACTGTCCTGGTCCAATTGACGCAGCCAGCGTTCCAACCGTTCCGGCGCCTGCACCCAGTCACTGCCGGCCAACGGGTGGCGCTGCGGCCACGGCGTGTCGCTCAGCATCGGCGGTGCGAGGATGACCCACGCCAGGTCGCGCACTTCTGGATGGCGCAACTGATGGGGTAACTGAAGCAAATCGGGAAATAGGATCATCCTGCGAGCATAGCCCTAAACCTGAACCGACCCTTGAGGCTGAAAGGATTTTGTCTAAACCGCGCTTTCGCCCATAATCGTGCTTTTCGCCGTCGCAGCAGGAAAACCATGGAGCAATTTCGCAATATCGGCATCATCGGTCGCCTGGGCAGTTCGCAGGTGCTGGATACCGTCCGCCGACTGAAACGGTTTTTGCTCGATCGTCACCTGCACGTGATTCTCGAAGACACCATCGCTGAAGTCCTGCCGGGCCACGGCCTGCAAACCTCGTCGCGCAAGATGCTCGGTGAAGTCTGCGACATGGTGATTGTGGTCGGCGGTGACGGCAGCCTGCTCGGCGCCGCGCGCGCCCTGGCCCGCCACAATATCCCGGTGCTGGGGATCAACCGGGGCAGCCTGGGGTTCCTGACCGATATCCGCCCGGATGAGTTGGAAGTCAAAGTCGCCGAAGTGCTCGACGGCCATTACCTGGTGGAAAACCGCTTCTTGCTGCAAGCCGAAGTCCGCCGCCATGGCGAGGCCATCGGCCAGGGCGATGCGCTGAACGATGTGGTGCTGCACCCCGGCAAATCCACACGGATGATCGAATTCGAGTTGTACATCGACGGCCAGTTCGTTTGCAGCCAGAAGGCCGACGGACTGATCGTCGCCACGCCCACCGGTTCTACCGCTTACGCGCTCTCCGCCGGGGGGCCGATCATGCATCCCAAGCTCGATGCCATTGTGATTGTGCCGATGTACCCCCATACCTTGTCGGGCCGGCCAATTGTGGTCGATGGCAACAGCGAGCTGAAAATCGTCGTGTCCAAGGATATGCAGATTTACCCGCAGGTCTCCTGCGATGGCCAGAACCACTTTACCTGCGCCCCCGGTGACACCATTACCGTGAGCAAGAAGGCGCAGAAGCTGCGCCTGATTCACCCGCTGGACCACAACTACTATGAAGTCTGCCGCACCAAGCTTGGCTGGGGCAGTCGGCTGGGCGGTGGAGGCGACTGATGCTCGATCCCGCGCGCAGTTACGACCTGATCGGTGACGTGCACGGATGCGCCCTGACCCTTGAGCACTTGCTTGACCGCCTCGGTTATCACAAGCAGGGCGGTGTCTGGCGCCATCCGTCGCGCATGGCGGTGTTCGTCGGCGACATCATCGACCGTGGCCCGCGGATTCGCGAAGCGCTGCACATCGTCCACGACATGGTCGAGGCCGGCCAGGCGCTGTGCATCATGGGCAACCATGAATTCAACGCCCTCGGCTGGAGCACCCCGGCGCCTCCGGGCAGCGGCCAGCAGTTCGTGCGCGAACACACCCCGCGCCACGGCCGGTTGCTCGGTGAGACCCTGGCCCAGTTCGAAGATCATCCCGCCGACTGGCACGACTTCCTCGCCTGGTTCTACGAACTGCCTTTGTTCGTCGATGCCGGACGCTTCCGGGTGGTCCATGCCTGCTGGGACAGTGGCTTGATCGAACCCCTGCGCGGCCTGTTCCCGGACGGTTGCATCGATGAGCATTTCCTCCAGGCGTCGGCGGTGCCGGGCAGCTTTGCCAGCACGGTGTTCGACCGTTTGCTACGCGGCACCGACATGCGCCTGCCCCATGGCTTGACCATGACCAGCGGCGACGGCCTGACCCGTTCGTTCTTCCGTACCAAATTCTGGGAAGACGACCCGCAAACCTACGGCGACGTTGTGTTCCAGCCAGACGCCTTGCCCGATCCGGTGGCACGCACGCCGCTGTCGTCCACGGAAAAAGACACCTTGTTGCGCTACGGCGCCGATGAACCCTTGCTGTTCGTCGGCCATTACTGGCGCAGCGGCAAACCGGCGCCGATCCGCCCGAACCTGGCGTGCCTGGACTACAGCGCGGTGCTCTACGGCAAATTGGTGGCCTACCGTCTGGACCAGGAAACCCGTCTCGACCCGCATAAATTCGTCTGGGTCGATGTGGAACGGCCCGAGGTATTGCGATGAGCACGGTTGCGGTATTGCGACTGCCGCTGGCGGTCGACCTGAGTGGTTTCGTCAAATTGCTGCAACGCATGCAGGTGCCGCACCGCGTCAGCGAAGAGGCGGGCGAGCAGGTGCTGTGGGTGCCCGACGCCATCAGTGAAGACGTGCGGTCGTTGTACGAACGCTTCCCGGCCGGCGATCCCGATCAGCAACTGGACATTCCCGTGCCCGCGGGGCGCACCCGTCCCGGTTTCAAGGAACAGTTGCGCCACGCGCGGATGACCGGCCTGGTGTTGCTGCTGAGCCTGATCGTCGCCGCGGTGACCGTGCTCGGCGAGAACCTTGGGACGATGCGCTGGCTGACCTTCCTCGATTTTCGCGTGGCCGGCGAATACCTCTATTTCACGCCCCTGGCCGACAGCCTGGCGGCGGGGCAGTGGTGGCGTCTGGTGACACCGATGCTGCTGCACTTCGGCATCCTCCACTTGGCCATGAATGGCATGTGGTATTGGGAGCTGGGGCGGCGTATCGAGTCGCGTCAGGGCAGTATCAACCTGATCGGCCTGACGCTGCTGTTTAGCCTGGCGTCGAACTACGCCCAGTATTATTTCAGCGGGCCGAGCCTGTTTGGCGGCTTGTCCGGCGTGCTGTACGGCTTGCTCGGGCATTGCTGGATCTACCAGTGGCTGTCGCCGAACGCCGCGTATCGCCTGCCCAAAGGTGTGCTGGTGATGATGCTGGTATGGCTGTTGCTGTGCCTGTCCGGGCTGGTGTCGATGGTCGGCTTTGGTGATATCGCCAACGCGGCCCACGTCAGCGGGCTGCTCGTCGGATGCTTCAGCGGCTTGTTGGGTGGCTTGTACAGTCGCCGTAAACTGGCCGCATAACCTTCAATTGAGAACGCGGAGAACCTGATGTCCTCTTTTAACCACATGATCGAAAACATCACCCCTGAGATCTACCAGAGCCTGAAAACGGCCGTAGAGATCGGCAAATGGTCCGACGGTGGCAAGCTCACCCCTGAGCAGCGCGAACTGTCGTTGCAGGCGATGATCGCCTGGGAAGTGCAGAACCTGCCCGAAGAAGAACGTACCGGCTACATGGGCCCGCAGGAATGCAGTTCGAAGTCGATCACCGTGCCGAACATCCTGTTCAAGTCGGATGCCATCCATTGATCGAGATTGGCCGCGGTGCAATCAGCAAAATGTCGGCGCGCCTTGAAGGCACTGACGTGCAGTACGCGTTTCGTCTGGGCGACGTGGAGGTCCCGGTCAACCCGATGATCGGCTCCACGGTGCGCCTCGAATTTCTGGGGGCAATCCATTGCTCCCATTGCGGGCGCAAGACCAAGACCAGTTTCAGCCAGGGTTATTGCTACCCGTGCATGACCAAGCTGGCGCAATGTGACATCTGCATCATGAGCCCGGAACGTTGCCACTACGAGGCCGGCACCTGCCGTGAGCCGGAGTGGGGCGAGAAGTTCTGCATGACCGACCACGTGGTCTACCTGGCCAATTCCTCCGGCGTGAAAGTCGGGATCACCCGCGCCACGCAACTGCCGACCCGCTGGCTCGACCAGGGCGCCAGCCAGGCGTTGCCAATCATGCGCGTGGCCACCCGGCAGCAGTCCGGTTTCGTCGAGGACCTGTTCCGTAGCCAGGTCGCGGACAAGACCAACTGGCGTGCTTTACTCAAAGGCGACGCGGTGGCGGTGAACCTGGCCGAAGTCCGCGATCAGTTGTTCGACCATTGCGCCGAAGGCCTGCAAGGCTTGCAGGAACGATTCGGCCTACAGGCGATCCAGACCATCGCTGACGTCGATCCGATCGAGATTCGCTATCCGATCGAGCAGTATCCGGCGAAGATCGTCAGCTTCAACCTGGACAAGAACCCGATTGCCGAAGGCACGCTGCTGGGGATCAAGGGCCAATACCTGATTTTCGACACTGGCGTGATCAACATTCGTAAATACACGGCCTATCAGCTCGCCGTGCATCAGTAAGGACTCCAGCATGCGCACCGAACAACCGAAGATGATCTACCTCAAGGACTATCAGGCGCCCGAGTACCTGATCGACGAAACGCACCTGACCTTCGAGTTGTTCGAGGACCACAGCCTGGTCCATGCGCAACTGGTGATGCGCCGCAACCCCGAGCGCGGCCCGGGCCTGCCGCCGCTGGTGCTGGATGGCCAGCAACTGGAGTTGCTGTCGGTCAATCTTTCGGACATCGAACTGAGCACGGCAGATTATCAGCTCGACGAAAACCACCTGACCCTGCAGCCGACCAGTCCCACTTTCACGGTCGACACCAGCGTCAAGATCCACCCGGAAACCAACACCGCGCTGGAAGGCCTGTACAAGTCCGGCACCATGTTCTGCACCCAGTGCGAGGCCGAAGGGTTCCGCAAAATCACCTATTACCTCGACCGCCCGGACGTGATGAGCACCTTCACCACCACCGTGGTCGCCGAGCAACACAGCTATCCGGTGCTGTTGTCTAACGGCAACCCGATTGCCAGCGGTCCCGGCGAAGACGGCCGGCACTGGGCGACCTGGGAAGATCCGTTCAAGAAACCCGCCTACCTGTTCGCCCTGGTCGCCGGTGATTTGTGGTGTGTCGAAGACACCTTCACCACCATGACCCAGCGCACCGTGGCGCTGCGCATTTACGTCGAGCCGGAAAACATCGACAAATGCCAGCACGCCATGAACAGCCTGAAGAAATCCATGCGCTGGGACGAACAGACCTATGGCCGTGAGTACGACCTCGATATCTTCATGATCGTCGCGGTCAACGACTTCAACATGGGCGCCATGGAGAACAAGGGCCTCAATATCTTCAACTCCAGCGCCGTGCTGGCCCGCGCCGAAACCGCCACCGACGC
>Ga0247742_10000355_pt1 | contig 39177 bp, 18 predicted proteins | sample UWRJL208509C2_FD_180944 | JGI IMG/M metagenome (GOLD analysis project Ga0247742, IMG submission 180944) | Plant litter microbial communities from Arlington Agricultural Research Station in Wisconsin, United States - UWRJ-L208-509C-2 | ecosystem: Environmental > Terrestrial > Plant litter >...
GGCTCCACCAGTTCATGATCAACCGACGCTCCTCAATGAACTCTGCCTACATTCACAAGGCAGAGTTCATTGAGGAGCGTCGGTTGATCATGAACTGGTGGAGCCGGTACCTTACGGCGAATCTTCAGGAGCATGTCACGCCTCATGAGTTTGCGAATCTGGCCGGCGAGAATGTCACTCGATTGGCGACAAAAAGATCGTTCGCCAATTGATGCCCTCACTTCGGATAATTTCGACGTGACCAAGCGGATCGTGTGTAGTGCCCTGGGCCCAAACTGAGGCGTTAACTTCGGGCGGTGACGATGGATGTTACCGCTACACTTGAGTGCTTCTGATGGGAGTTCGTTGTTTTTCGAGTTGCCGCTGGAGGGCAGGAGTTCTCGCTCCATATGAGGCACCGGAAGACACTCGAAAAATGACGGTCAACATCTGATTTCTACGGGCTAATGATCGCGGTACGCTGCCCTTGAGTCGGATTTTTTATTGCGCAGGAGAACACCATTTGGCAAGACATCTCAACTACGAGGGAAAAATGACGCGCTTGAGTTGAATGCGCCACCATCCAGCCCTGCCGCCGGTACTGCCGATTGTCTCTGTAAGTCCAGCTATGGCTCTTGCTCCGCGTACAAAGCGCTGCGAGTCTAGAGTCTGTTATTTACAGTCAAACTCTTGCTCTCCAAAGAACATTTTGACTGGGCTCTAGGGCGGTGGTTTCAGTTTGAAAAAATCTTGATATGCCCCCAATTTTGCCCCCAATTCCATGCCGTACACGAGCGATCACGAATGGCGATTCCTGACGAAATCCAGTATGGCTCTGGATGCGTAACCGGAACATATCGCTTAAGAGGCGGGCATGATGTCTCTGCCAACCAGTGGTTTGATGCTGATATGAATCGACTTCCCTAATCGGAGATAAGCACGAAAGCTGCGCCCTCAATAGAGCTCATTTACTGCGGCGCGGTGAGTCAGAGTAGGGCTAACGTGCGCGGATGGCACTGCTATGAGCTGCCGGAAGCAGGTGCCAAAGGAGACAAAAAATCTTCCGGGAGGGTGGCATTGACACCCTCCACTCGCTTTAACGCTCCCATTATCCGCTTCCTCCGACAGAACCACATAAGCGAGGTTAACTGACACCAGCCATTGGAGCATTCGCACCATCAGTCAGGCGAGCGGTATTTCTCCTGTCAATGTAATGCGCATATGGCATGCTTTCGAGCTCAAGGCTCACCTTGAAAACACCTTCAAGCTTTCGACCGATCCAGCGCTCGTCGACAAGGTTCAGGATATCGTCGGGCTCTATCTCAACCCGCCTGAGAAGGCTCTGGTGCTATGCACCTCAAGAACGATTTACGGGCATATTCGGTTCAGAGGAGCCCGTGTATCGCCATGCCTGAGGTATGGTAGGGATGAGCAAAAATGCCTTCATCAGGTTGGTTTTGCATCGGCTGCAGTATTTTTGTGAGCATGTCGGTTGGCAGATGCTTTTCCAGCAAGGATTCCAAGTCACTTTTATGCATACGATGTAATCGTGCGATAGCACTGGCTAGTGCAGATGATGGGGCCAGGCCGGAGTGCAGCGCTTCACCCACCGAAATCGAGAGGGCGAAGCTTACGATGTCAAAGACCTTCCAGGAACCTGCTAGCGCAACTGCATGTCCGTTGAGCAGGAACAGGTTTGGGATAGCAACTGAATCGTTTGTGACAATTTCCCCTATTCCATTTTTCGTGGATCGCGAGCCTGAGTAGCAGGTATTGAGCAGCGCGATTTTCAAGCGAAGATCGGGTGCAGCTGCCTGCATAGAGGACACCTTGATGAGGTGTGGCTCGCCAGGGTTTCCAAGGTGCGCGAAGTAGGCGTCCTGAAAAAATTTCAATGAATGCCCATGGGTCGACACAACCAAAGCGTCGTATGGTCGCAAGACATCCAGCAGACTCCCTTCTCCGTTGGTGTGTAGAGTGGCGGGGGATCGCAAGCCCGCGGCCCTGGAGAAGGCAGCTGCTTCATAAGGTGCGAGGTGCAAGTCGCCTTCAGGGTCGATGATCGCTACCGGAGCCACAACTGGCTCGACGGGGCCGGCGCCTTGTAGAACCGGTGTCGGCACCATACGAAATTCAAACATCCCCTTTTCCATCTTGGTCGCTAGTTCGGCATTACGTAGCACTAACGCCATCAGAGGCAGTTCGCAGTGCCGATCCTCCAGGAATCGCACTGTTTTGCACCCACTTGCGCTGACTTGCTGGAACACCGGATCAAGCAAAGGAGCCAAGCAGTTGATGGCCTCCAGGAGCGAGCGTTGGAAGCCCGCGCGGTCAAGGAATTGCTGGGCGTGATCCACTTGCGCCTTGCTCCAATTGGTCACCACGTCCAGAGGAATTTGAACCCGCCGGTATTGCCCCTCAAGGAAGTACCATAGGAGGACTTCTTCCTTGGAGGAAGTCATCAGCATCACACAATGGTGTTCCTGAAGGCGCTGAAGGCAATGAACAACCTGATGCTCGGAGGTGGCCAGGTCGAGCGGTCGCTTGCCTTTGGCATAGATAAGTGCGGCTACATTCGATAGCTCATCCCAGGCTTGCGCAGCATTCTCCTCATTCCAGGCGTCGTCTTTCTGCTCATGCCCTCCGAAAAGGTGAGGCGCTCCAATTTCCCGGATACGCATGAGGGTGTCGTCGATCTTTTTGAGTACAGCAGGATCGACTGAGGCGTCGGCACGTGTGCGATCAGCCCACATGAGGATCGTAAGCCAATCACCCATGGCGTTTCCTTTGAGCGAAATCAACGGGGCTAAAACGTCATGGGTAAAGCCTGACGCGGGCAGGGAGGCGAGCAACTCTTCAATTCGCCAGAAATATCGGGCTCTCAGGCCCCGGCGGTGGTGAAGGCGGAGAACATCCTTGAGGACACTGTCGAGGCACGTCACAACTTCTTTGAGTCGGCTAATTAACAGAGGTGTATCACCGAGGAGTTGGACAATCTTTGCATCGCTCAGCGCCATTTCAAGCAGGCCTTCAGGATCCTTAAAATCCTGGTTTGCATGCTCCATAGCAATCTCCATCATTGACGCTGCTTGAGCAATGAGGCCGCAGCGACGTAGACAAATTGCGTAATTGGTGCGTACCTGGGGAAGAACATCTGTCTGCAAGCTCGAATCGCCCAACGCTAGCTCGTAACATCTGATGGCGTTTTCGGGATCATTCAAGTTCATGTAAGCCACGCCAAGGTTCGCCATGACCACGGCTGGAACTGGCTCCCTGGATTGGGTCAGGATGTCGATAGCTAGGTTGGCAGCATCGACCCCTTGCTGATATTCCTCGGCCTCGCAGTGAACAGCCAGCATGGTGAGATGACATTTGGCAACCAAACTACTGCATTGCATCTGCTCTGAAATGGATTTTGCACTGGTTACACACCTAGTAGCTGCCTGCGGAGCTCCGTGCCTGGAATACAGATTAGCCGCTTGGAGATACAGATCGACAATACGCTCTGATTGCTCGTACCGGCTGAAAAACGCCGCTACAGAGCTCATTATCCGGGGACGCTGGTCGATGCTGACGCCGAAGGTATCAATGTCCCCCAAGATATCGTCTGCCAGTTCTAGGATGGTGTCTTCGCTACGCTCATGATCCATTCGCGCGATCGACTCAAGGACAGTAAGGGCCGTACCAACATCTTTACGAATCAACTCTGTTCGAGCGTAAAGCTCCATATAAAGGATGGCTTCATCGGGCCTCTCCTGTGCGAGGTAGACATCTATAGCAGCCTTCGCTAGGGACACTACCTCTGACGGATAGTCAACGCAGCTGCGCATGAGGGCGTTGTAAACCTCGATGATGTAGATGCCATTGCAATCGAAGTAATCCTCATCTACAAGCCTCGCGAACTCCGTTGGTGGTAGTGAGAAGAGTTGACTCAGGTCCATGTCGCTAGTCTCTCCAGGAGCTGAAGCTGAGCGGGCGTGGAGGTTACTCCTGCTTGCAGGGCAATATTACGAGGGGTTAGAGCACGCATATTCCACATAGGGCAGCGCTAGTCTACGCAGTCCACATTTTTCCAACGCTCGGCAGGACATAAAATTTTTACGATCGCCGCCCCACCGTTCACCCCGACCTTTTTGAGTTATGCAGTGGTCTGAATCACATATTTTGTATGTCATCTGGCCCCAAATAGACTATGTCGACCATGTTGCCGTTTCGTGCCATCTTCGCACGCACCAGTCCGGCTCGTGCGGGATTTAACGCAGCCTGAACCGTACCAAGCGGTGCGCCATCTGCTGCAAGAACGCGTGGTTGGCCGGCCCACTCGTAAATCTGAACAGGAGTTTCTGGAGGCGGGGGCGCGCCGAGCCATTCAACAGGTGCCTGATATTGTCGGTTAGCCCAAGTTTGTTGATCTCGGGGAGAGAAGCATTTCAAAAACTCTGCCCAGATTGATTTTGTCTCTGCAGTGGGCCAATCGGGTGAGGCGCTCCAGATGGCGATAGCTTCTGAGTTGAGCCACTGCCGAAGTGCCAGGCCAGTCTGGAACGTTGCGCCCGTATCGTTGACTACTTTGATAGCTGCTAGTCGCGAATTGAAGCCCGCCTGGATGAGAATTGAAACCGAACGGTTCAGCGTCCCGGTTTCAACCGCGGCTGCGGCCAATCCGAGCTCATACTCATCGAGTAATAACCCGTCGACGGTGTCGCCATTCGCCGCCGCACGGACACGAATGGCCTCCATTGCCCAAGGAAGGCGAAAGACGAGCCCGCTCTCAAGGAACTGCAGTGTCTCCGATTCCTGCCCTACGGCAATTGGGGCAATAGGATGTCCCAACAGCCATGCGCGTAAAATATCTCGCCAATTGAGTGGTATGGGGTCGGGTGTAAATGGGTAGAACGTGAAAGCGCGCTCGGCAATGCCGGTTATTGCTGCAATCGCAACTTCTGCGTTAGTTGTAAGGATGCCTCCGTTCGCTTGTATAAGAAGCGGGTTGACGTCCATGGCGATGGCATCAAGTGAATGTCCGGTTTGCAATCCCACTCCCGCCAGGAAATAGCCTCGACGTTGCTCCGCCGTCGACTGGTTCCAAATGAGCCGGGTACGTGAAACGAGACCGGCCTTGAGTGCCTGCTGTGCATTTTCGTGTTGCCGCAGCAGGCGACGTTGCCAGAGAGAGGACTGAAGAATGGAATCCAGTGCAGTTTCAATATTTGCGTCTGGGATGTCATTCTCGCCAATCAAACTGAGGATAGCAGTGTCGAGTGTTGCGACGTGACGTTCCCAGTCGGCTATGGCACGCTCGCGATCCTCCAGCTTCTCATTCGCGACTTCGGGGAAGGACCAAGCTGCAGCGTTGTTAACGACATATTCGGTAAGTTGATTAAGGTCCCCTCCGATGCGGGCATGCATACGGCTAAGCAGCGTGACGACGAGTCGCACTAGGCCGCTCTCCATATTACGCGCTCCAAGATCGTTGATTAGAGCCTCCCAATTACGCCGCTTTTTCATGACGTCTTCGAACATAGGGAAGAGCACTATGCCTTCGATGTCGACATACGCTCGACCCGCTCGTCCAATTACATTCTTGAACTCTGAAATCTCGATCCTTTCACCGGCGCGATGGAGAGAATTCATGATGACGGCTGTAGCTGACAGGTTGAGTCCTTGGGCTAATGTTGGCGACGAAATCGTTACTTTCACTACGTTGTCGCGTAGTAGCCGTTCTACCTCTTTGCGATAAGGGGTCGGCAAGGCGCCATGGTGCAAAGCAACGCCGAGACGAAGGCATGCGAGCATAGGACTGTTCGGTCCAAGCCATTCCTCCCCTAGTGCGATAGCGGTGCTGAGGACTAAGGGGTCAGCCTCAAGCAATGTACGGATCGCCCCACGTTCATGGAGATCGACGATGGCATCTGCGTAAGGCTCAACGCTGCGACGCTCAGGGCAAAAGATAAGAACAGTCTGTCCATCGTCGACCAACCGCCAAGCTGTGGCGATACAAAGCTCTCGCTGATCGCAAGGAAACAACTTGGTACGTCTACGCTTGGGTGGCGCCCAATTTGGTGGTGCTGCTCCCGTCAGGAACCTCTGTATCCAAGGGCGTTCATCGCCGACTCGTAAATTCAGGCGCGCGGTAGGTGATGACCATACTACCTCGCCGAACCGCAGTCTTGTCGGGCGCCAGTCGTGCCTAACGAGGCCGCCCGGCTGGTCTCGTCGTAGCCATCCGGCGAAATCATCTAATTGCTCGCCATCTGGCAGAATTGCAGATAAGCAAACAATTCGCCGCTGGTGCGCATCCGGGCGACGAAGCAACCGCTGGATCTGTACCTCATAACGGACTTCACGCTCGTTGAGGCCAATCATATGGCCTTCATCAAAAACGATCAGGCCTACATTATCGAGAAGTGACGGATCGTTGCGAAGTGCGAAATCGAGTTTCTCGGGGGTCGCAACGACAATGTCACGCTCTCGAATCGCATCCTCATCAAACCCACTGACCCCGATGCTGCCGTATAGCGCAGAAATTGTCATGCCGAGCGGAACAAACGTCTTCTGCAGAGTCGCTTCTGTCTGGGCTGATAGCGCGCGCAGTGGCGTAATGAAAGCCACGCGCTTGCCGCTGGCCAGGCAGCGCAAAATGCACAGTTCGGCGATACGAGTCTTACCGGCGCTGGTGGGAAGTGATACGACAAGGTCATCAGTTTGGTCTGCCGCACGAGCAGCGGCCTCGATTTGAGATGGCCACAAATCGATTTCTGCCTTCGGACGCTGATGTAAGAGCGCGATAAACAACTCTCGAAGCCGTGGCCATTCTGCCGCTTCACCACCAGCGGAAAGAAGGGGTACCCTCTCGTGGAAGGTACTCGACCAGAGGTCGTTCAAGAGGTGGATTGTTACACGGTGGACCCACCACTGAGGCAGTAGGTTGAATTCGCTACAAATGCCTAGGTTAATACGAAGTCGTTCTAGTGCTTGGTCGAGCAACGCTCGCTCGCCGCGCTCTGAGGCGAGGAGAAATAAGGACATGGCTGCCATGAATGAATCGGTCAGCGCTGTGTCGAGCCCGTCGAGCAGGAAGTCGTGACCATCCTCTACAAAGGCTTCTGCAACCTCTGCTTGATTCAAGTCAGCCTGAATCTGAGCAGTGATATTGGCATCACTGCCTTGTCCAGATGCTCGATAACCGAGCACGCTAGAGCTAAGGGTATCGAGGTCTCGCCGCATCAACAGGGCGAGCATCCGTTCTGTGGGCGCGAAATTGTGGTCGGCTTGGACGATTGCGAGAAGTGAATAAGCGCGTGCTGAAAGATGCGCCAGATGATAGCTCGCAGCTGCCATGATGAAGTGGAAATCGCGGTCAACCTCTTGCTGGCTTCCCTTGGCAATAACAGCTTCAAGAGCGGTGGCAGCCTGCTCAAAGGCAACACGCGCCTGGGCAGGTTCGCCGCCAAGCTCGCGCAGACGAAGGCCAAGCCCGAGAAGCGTATAACCGTAGGAGTTCAAGTCATAGCTAAGTTGCGATGCGAAGGCCGGAGCGTCCGGCGGGAGTATGCCATCCCGCCATATGACTGCGCGCGCTTGGCCTCGTGCGATAAGACGTCCCCGGAAGCCGGCGGTCGCTGCTTCCGCGATATCGGCTGCAATTGCCTCAGGCGTTGTTGGCATTAGCGATCACTCCGTCGTAAACCGCACCGATGAAGGCAGCATGACCTTCTACGTGCAACCCAACCCCCCACTGATTGATCGGCCCTGGATACCCGTGGAGAGCGGCAACAAGCATGTTGCCTGGCGCATTACCAGAGAACGTAAAAAGCAGATGCCGGACGTTCTGTATCGGTATGCCATGCTTGAGCAGTGCTTCATCGATTGCGTCGGCGAGAGGTAAGTCGTTCAGCTCAAAGAGACGTTCCGAGATAAAGGACAGCGCATGGGGAGACGGCTTTCCGCCATCCTTATCTAACCCGGCTCTGGCTTCTGTGAGGGTTCTAGCGGTGAGAGTTGCGCGGCTCTTTGCTTCGACTTTTAAGAAACATAACTGCTGGGTTTGGGGGTTTAGAAAAATACCGATAACGTCATCGCCACGCATTGCCATATTGCGATGGTCTTTCCAGCGGAGACGTTTGATGGGAGCGCGATATACGCTGAACTCAGCGATCCACTCTGTCGCATAGATCTCGCCTAGGTCACCGGATCGGATCGATTTAGTTGTTGGGAGCTTTCCTTGTATCAACGCTGCAGCAGCAGGCTTGCCGAGACGGGCGAGTGCACGTGCCACATGTTCTTCTGATGCATAGTGCTCGGGCACGATGGCCGTCGTCGCATTGATTCCTACCGGAAGGTTGGCCGGAAATGCAGTTAATACACTACGGAAGTGATCTCCCACATGCTCATCAACCGACTGGCACCAATCGTTGAATTGCGCCACGTTCTTCCTCCCTGTTAGCGTGGAAATAGATCGCGGACGCGAACGAATGGTGAGCCGGACTCCGCAGCACGGCGAACCTTGCGCGCGAGGATCTGAGTAAGTGAGATCTCACGATCCAACATATCGTAAAGATCTAGGCCGTCCATGCAGATCACCCGCTTCCCCCGTCCGAAGGCGGAAAGACCGTCCTCTGTAAAACCGCTATTGCTGACGAAAAGACCACGTGTCCACGCTGCTTTTTGCTCGATCTTGCCATGGAAAGTATGTAGCTCCGCGACCCCGATGGGCTGGCCGTGCCATTTGGCTTCGAGCAAGTAGATGTCACTTCCAAGTTGGAAGCTACCATCGATCTGCTCGCCTCGTAGCCGAAAAGGTTCGTGGGCGGCAAGGCCGAACGCGTCGAATAATTTCTTGAGAAAGGCCTCGAAAGCATAACCGCGCGCCTGTGCACTGAGCGATGTGACTTGCAGGAGGTCTGCCTTGATCTTTGCGAACGTTAGCCTATTAACCACGCTGGCATTTGAGTTTTCCGCTGTCGGCGGTGGAGGGGAAAAGCTCGAAAGCCGAAGGATGAGCGCTTGATAGCGGGACTCTGAATTGATGACAGGGTCTTGATCGCCAGTGCGAGCTAGGTACTCAGCACGGTATTCCCAAAGTGCTGTAAGGGCGCGAACCGCGGTGACGTCATTGCACATTTGCAAGAAGTAACGCAGGCGCTTTCCCTTCGATCTGCCATTCACCGTGAATTTGGGATCGTCGATGTCGATCTCCAATTCAACGGCGAAAAAGCTCGAGAAGCTGGAATCGGAGAAATCCAGCACGTAGCCTGGACCGCGGACGAAGTCGACGAGGTCATCTATAAGGCGTAAGTCGATGGGGCGTATTGAGCTAATGATAGGTTCCTTCCGATGGATCGCATTCAGCTGTCAACTGATCTTCTCCTAACATTCCAGAACAATGCAACTGGGGGCGCCTAAGCTCTTGCTCAGCTATGTTGACGATTTGCCGGTGCCGCTCAATCCGTAAATGATGTTGATCTTCCCATCCTCAAAGGAATTCACTGGCTTTCTAGAGGCGCGAACTCGCGTCATAGGGGGCCTCTCGTTAAGTTGCTCCGGTCGCTTCGACGATGCACCAAAGCGCGTCAGACTTGGCCAGGCATGACTGGAGGCCGTCGGACCATACGGCACTCTTCCCGCGTGGATCCATCGTCCAACCGTCCTTCGCTCTGACGTCTTGCTCTCGAACCTGAGTCAGGTCCACATGAAGTTGATGGAAGAGTTCAATGTCGCGATCCTCGAGATCAAAGCCCTTGATCGCGCCAACGAAGTCGTCAGGCATTTCGTCTGCATTTTCGCCTGGGGTAGCCATTTGGCGATGCCAATATCCGATGTAGAGCAATGGCAGCTCCGGGCGCTGTGAGCGTGCGGCGTTGATCCAGGTGTTCAGGTGGCCGTCCGCCAATCCACTGCCGATCACTATGATCAAGTCCGCCTCCACAACCTCGCGGCTCAGGCCCGCGTAGTAGAAGGCAAATGGCAACTGTTGCAGACGGCTAAGTTTATCCAGGCCGGTCAGAATTGCTCCGCGTTGGAATGTTGTGCCATCCATTCGGCTGACGCCGGAGTTTGAAGCACTAATGCACTTCATGGCTTCACTCCGCTCGGGATACCAGACGATGTCCCCAATTGGGCCAGATGGGAAGTCCAAGCATTCGGCCATATGGATCGATCCATGCAGGTGAAAAATGCCTGGAACATCCCAGTTGGCCCAGTAGTCAGGCGCACTGAAGCGCAGGAAGCTGCCACGGTCGTCAGTAAAACCGTTGAAGTAGCTATCGCCGGTTGCCTGCTGCACGAAGTCGTCGTAGTTGGTCGTGTAGATCCGAGGAACGAAACGATCTTCTAATTGATGGAAGAAGTTCTTCATAGAGTCCAGTGGCTTCTTCGGTGCGTCGCAGAACTTCGAAGTTTCCCGGTAGATGGACTCGAGCATGCATCGGCTGGCGGCACGAAGCGAATTCTGAGATTGTTTCATGACAGGTGTCAGGAACGGCAACATGACAGGGCTGAATTTGGGTACAGCTCCAGGCGTACGGTGGAAGGCATCGAGCTCGTGCAGGACATGGTAGACCCGCTCGAAGTGGGCCTCAGCGGCATCACCGTGATAGTACTCAATCAGCGCCTTCTTGACGTCCTCATAGGCTTGAGAGCCGCCGGTACGCTGGCACCACTCGTCGCCGGCAACAGCCGCGTCGATGACTTTTCCAAACCCCACTGTAGTCGGAATGCCAAGCTCAACGGATGCTCCTGCTCCCATGATGACCACGGCGCGCTTCTTCGCTTTCCCTGACATTCCCAATTCTTCCTACTACATAGGGGGGGGGCGACATTGTCCCCGATCGCCGCGAGCCGCCCTGCATGCTAAGGCACTCCTCGGGCAAGAGTCTGCAACTCTATCCCACGGAGCAGCGGCATACCAAAAAAGATGAAGACCAGTGCTGTTGCCAAGAGATACTGCGTGCTTGGCGTGAAAGGAATGTTTGGTGGGGGGGGGGAGGGACCCGGTTCGATGCGGCGCTCGGTACGGAGCTCCGCTTGCTCGCTCATAAAGGCAAAAATGATCAGATCAACAGCCTGCCAAACTATGCCTAAAGACTTTCAGGCAAGGAAAAAATTTTGAAAGGGCTCTAACTCAGCTGTTGTAGCCTGAAATAAACGAATTTTCCCCCCTGTTTTGCCCCATTCACATTGTGTGTGCGAGTGATCGCGAATGGCGATCTCCGACGCACTCCAGTATGGCAGTGGCTGGTATTCAGTGCGTCTCCGTATACTGGATGAGCAATATCGTTGCTGAAAGCAGTTCGTAAATTAGCAACCAGAAAGCCATCAGTAGCTTAATATGTGGAGCCAGTGAAGGAGGGCCCTAGTGCCGGGCTTTAAAAGGAGCGGGAATTTTTGATTACGACACACATGGGCTCCTTGAGCGCCGCTCATAGGGGCTATGCCTACCAAGATTTGGTTACCGCATATTTGCTGGTTCGAGCACTTGTTCATCAGCATGAAGCGGTCACGGTGGATCGTAAAACTGTCGAGGATGACCGCTTCGACGATCTTGAGGTGACGGCTAATGGAACCAGGATCCGTCGCCAGCTCAAATCCAGCTTGAACCCCGACTTCGCGCTTCGGCTTCAAGATTTCACAGGTCACACATCCTCTCTTCGATTTGACCGCCTGGTTCAGACTTTCACTCATGCAGGCATCGACGCAGCTGACGAGTACAGGCTCTGCGCGACCTGGCAAGCCCCCGTCATCGCCGACGCTTTTTCCGCCCTTTTTGAAGAATCAGACGACGTTGGCACGTTCGCAGGGTTTACTACAAAACGGTATCGCATTGTCTTAGCTCGATTATGGCCAGATGCCGGAGACCCCAAACTCTCGGTACTTTACCCCTCCAAGGACGGCCCAGCACCGCTTACCCGAGACCAGGTTGTCGCTTTCTGCGAGCGCTTTGTCATCGAGCTTGCCTTGCCCTCGGCAACGCTTGATCTCTATAGCCCTGGCCCGTTGGAGGGTTTGCTACTCGACTTGTTGATAAAGGATGTTGGAATAGGGCGATACCCCAACGCCGAAAGACGGCCTGAGGATGTTGCAGCGTTAGCTATTCACATCGCCACCAACGCGCGCATTCAAGGCGAGAGGCTGACTCCTGGGGACGTAGCAAGTCGTTTGATGCTGCGCACAGATTTCGGGCGAGTACTCCAACAGTTCCCGATTGATAATTCTGTGCTACAGCCGCGACCGCACGTTCGCGACAATCTGGCTGAAACGGTGCTGCAGGGCGGCGTTCATTTGATCCTTGCTGGCCCAGGATCAGGTAAATCTTGGGAGTTGACGCAGCTTGCCGATTTTTTGCGAAATCGCGGTGTTGTTGTAGCGCAGCACTATTGTTTCCTTGCCCCTGGAGACGGTTTGGCAGAGAAGCGGGTTAGCACCAACATCCTGTTTGCAAATCTTCTGGGGGACATCCAGGACTGGTTGAGTGAGCAAGAGAGCGTATCTGCTCGGCAAACCTTCGCGGCAGGAGCTGATGTCCTTGAAGTAAGCCTGCAGCAGGTCGTTGAAAGCGGTTCCCGAGTCGTCATTATTGTCGACGGTCTGGATCACATTGCGCGAGTACGCAGCACCTCTCAAAGCCTAAATGACAATGAAACAGATATCGTGGAGCGCTTATCTACACTTGCTTTACCCGAAGGTGTATCGCTTGTCATTGGCTCTCAACCTGGCGAGCATCTTGATCCTCTCCGAGATCGTTTCAAGGACTCACTGCACCAGCACACCCTTCAAGCATGGCAACGCGAAGAAATAATTTCTCTGTGTGACAAACACGGCGTTTCACAAGCATTTGAAGACGTCGCCATTTGCGACCAAGGTGAACGAGACGAGTTACTCACCTTACTGGCGTCGAAGGCCCAAGGAAATCCACTCTACACCCGCTATTTGTCGGTTGGCCTCGTTGAGGGGTTAAAGAGCGGGCGCATTCAAGCGCCTCATGAGTGGCTATCGTCAGCGCCAGCCTTGGACGGTGACATTACCCGTTACTACCAACACCTGAACCTGACCGCCAGCCGCAACACCATCCCCGTGGCTAATATCCTAGGTGTTCTTGATTTCTCGGTGACGGAGGCAGAGCTGCAAGAAATTGTCGGGAGCTTGATGCAAGACTATGTTCCCGAAGCGCTGGCCATGCTGTCCCCCATCCTTTCCCGCGCCACAGGTCAAGGCGGTGTGCGGATATTTCATGAGAGCTTCAGACGCTTCATTCTTGACGAGTTACAAGCCGCAGGCAAAAGCGTTCGCAATATCCTGAATCCGGTCATCGCCTGGCTAGAATCCAAGGACTTTTTTCAGGACGCTCGCTCATACCGCTTTTTGCTTCCCTCTTTGCGCCGGGTGGGGCGGGACGACGAGATTCTGGAGCGGGTCTCTGCCACCTTTGCGCGTGACAGTCTCGTTCATGGACACTCTCGAACGTCTATTGAGGACGGCGTCTCGCTTGCAGCGGACATTGCGGCAAGCAGCGGAAACTGGCCAGTGCTGCTCAGGTGCTCTGAGATCTTCCGTTCACTCGACATGTGCTTTGATGAAGGTACAAATCGCTGGCATCCGTATTGGATCACCTACCAGGCGCTACATGGGCCGCACGCTCTCGCACAACGCATGCTTTTCGATGGGGAACCAACTCTGGATGCGACTCAAGGACTGCTCGCGTGTGAGGCGGTCGAGGCACAAGGCGCAGTAGCACCTTGGGCGGAATACCTTGAGTTGTGGTTTGACGGCCACCGCAGCAGTCACTCTGATCACTTCGATCCTGAGGCTGATCTGTATGAGGAGGAGAAGGTTTACCTGGCGTCGCTGCGTGGACAACTGCGCTTAGGGTATACGTTTGGTGTCGCCCGAGAGGTTTGTGATCAGTTGTATTTCGAGGAAGAACTCAAATTCATCTTCGTACGTAGGCTTTCGAGCATGCTCTCTCACGAGCTACCTATGTCTTCCGTTGAACGTCTCGCTGGGCGAGTGCGCGTTCAACCTGATCAGCGATTCGGCTTGAACGATGAGCGCGCGTGTGCGACTTGGTTGGGGCTGTCAGACGTAGCATGGGAGGCGAGCAACCTTGTGGCAGCAGCAGATTACGCCAGCAACGCGCTGCGTCACGCCAGAGGGGTAGAGCAGGCTGTCTGGTGTCTTGAGCGAGGCGCTTCAGTTGAAAATGGCCAACCATTTTTGGTCGAGCCAGATACGCTCGACATCGCTCTGGGCGACGATGGCCACCTACACAGTGCCCAGCCAGTGCGTGACTGGGTCGCATCCACACGTCTACATGCCTTAACTGGCAACTCACAAACTCTGGACGCAGAGCGTCATCGTGTTCAAGGAGAGGGCTGGTACCGTTGCTGGCTACGTTTCGTGATAGCAAGCGCAGAAGCTGAAGCGTTGACCACCCAAAACAGGCCATACGACTCTAATGCTGTTTTTGCACAGCTGCTCGGGGATCTTCGTCCCTTCGTGGGTTCTCCTCGGGCATGCGACCTCTATCTAATCCATTCAGTTATAGCCGATAGCCTCGCCCGAGCACTGAGTCTCCCTAGAACGCTGGAGGAATGGGAATACGCCATTTCTTCCATATCCGAGGCTCGTCTGGGTATTGCGACCCAGATGGACAGGGAAGACGGCGGGGCTATTTCGGCCAATACTTTTTTTTCGATACTAATTCCCTACGCTAAACATGAATCAGCGTCGCAGTTGGTGGTTGACGCTTTAGATCGTGAACTGGTGGCGGAGGAGATAGACGGCGGTACTCACTACAGCAACCATGCCGAGTTTTCCATGCGGGTGGCACAGGCGTTAGCAGTTGCAGGACAACCTGAGGCGGCGGCCAGTTATTGGCGGCACTCTAGTGGGTTTCTACTGGGGTACGGGTTTCACAAAGACACCTCTCTATTTGACCTGATCGAGAGTGTGAGCGCCTTGAAGAGTGGGTCTTCCACCGCAGCGCTTGATGGCTTGATCAAGTTACAGCCGCTCGTGCGGGCAGTAAGGAACCATACCGACGGCAGAGAGACAAAGCATGCGCCGAATGCCTGGTTCAGTGCGCTCATGGCTGTTGACCCGGTACGCGGTGTTCGGCTTTTAGCGTCGACGTTGGCACGTGAGCGTGGGGGTGAGTCTTGGGTCACGCTCGCCGCGCTGACGAGCGCATTGACGAAGGTTGCCGAAACGGCAGATCCGCTCTTGCTCGATGGGGTTTGGGGCTCAATCTTGTTCGTGGTTGACCACGATGGTGCCGGCAGTAAGCTTGTCATGGAGCGGCTCAGACCGCTCGAACGGCTTATCCCGAGCAACGTGTCCTACGTCCAGGATCGATTCACACAACTATGTGCAGAAGTGTTAGATGACGCTACGGGGTATCGGATCGATGCCGTTGAGCGACTTCTTACATTTGCATCAGAGCATGCGCTTACAACTCCAGCAGCCCTGCGTGATTACCGTCATCCCACGCAGATAGTACGCAGTGAAAGCAGATCCCGTGAAAACGACACCACAGGTGAGGAGCTTCGTCCCGCCTTTCCTCAAACGCGTACCTATACGGATGTGCTGTCTACGCTTCGCAGGCTAGGTGAAGCGAAAATCTCGGATTCCGAGATCGACGGGGTAGTGACACTACCTCTGGCTTATATCATCAGCGAAATGGTCGACGCAGGCGATGAATTAGCAGCCCAACGACTGATCCACTTTTATGTGCACGATACGGATTACTGGTTTCGGGATCGTTACCAGGCCATCAAAGGCCTGGCTGACGCGCTTGATAACGCCGGTCATGTACAACTGGCCGCCATCACGTACGTGCTTGCATATAGCTGTGCAAAAGGCGGCGGTGGCTGGCATAACGTCGGCGGCCGTAAGCACGCAGCTTCGGTAGCCAGAGCGCTTGAGCTTGATCCTGCGCAAGCCCTGCAGGTGCTAGCAGACGAGACAGCCCGTAAGCTGCGGTCTGGCAATGTTCATGGTGTGACGCAACGTCTGGTTGAGCAGCTTGCCGAATGGGAGGCTCCAGGCATCGCAACACAGGCTTGGGCGGAGGCATTCGATGTGATGGAGCTTCGTTTGCCGCTGCCGGGACGCTACCTTGGGTTTGAAGATCTTGAGCCGGGGGGCTGCGACTGGTCAGTGGAAGAGGCCTTGATCAGCCTGCTACTGAATCGCCTGGGCAATCCGGTCTTGCCACGCAAAGGGCTGGTCTTGAGTGCCATAGCACGTCTGCTGCGTGATCGTACTCATCTATTCGCGCGTCCTTTGAGCCACTGGCTACTTGCTGATACATCAGTGTCCTCGCTGCATCTAGTGCTTCGCGTTTTGCTTGAGTCTCCAGTCGATCTTTCACACCTGATTGCCGATGTCACACCCGAGCTTACGCTGTGTGCCGAGTCCGACTCATGGGCAGTGGCGAGCATGGCGCAACTACTTCTTGCCAGGATAGATGTGACAGTTGCAGACCGAACTGATCCGACGATGTCGTCCACACCGGTCGTTCGTCAACAGTTACGGATGATCGCGGCACTTGAGCAGCTTGAAGTGATGGAGTTTCTGGCGCAGTTCTGGCCTGACCTCCCGTACATCATCGAGGGACGTCTGAATAACATCATGTGGCGTGATTCTATTCCAGGTCGCCGGCGATGGGAGCTCAGTGTCGGTCGTGATGGCAATGCCCGTTTTCCCGCCCAAGTCTTGCTATGGCAAATGGAACTCTATCTATCCATTCTTGACTCCGTGCTCGTTAGCCTTCCGCATCCCGTAGGGCTGCCCGAAGGCTTCGAATCAGAGTTGGTCGAGGAGATGCTCCGCTACATCCTGCCAAATATTCCGGCGCACTTGATGGCTGTCGCCAGCAGGACGCCGCGCCCTAAATGGGAAGCCAGCGCACGCAATGGTCTTAACCCGATCGTCACAGTTGCCGACGATGATCCTGAGTACAGTGGTTGGATTCGACTTGGCTTCTATGAGGAGGAGCGTCCTCAAACCTCACGTATAAAATCGGATCGGCAGCGAATGATTATTCGTATGGGCGGGATTGTCGCAGTGCATCGTGATGAAGATATCCCGCCCGATGCGTGCCCTTTCAACGAAGGGTATGTTGAGGACTGGTTGATCAGCGCGGGCAGTCCAGATGAGCTAATGGACGAGCGTAGTCTTTGGTTAGTAAACCGGGTCCCGATTGATGACTGGTTGGGAAGGACTTCATTACTGGTCCCTCCGGCAAGTCTTCAAATGCTCGCTGATCTGCGACATTGCGGATACGCAGGCTCTATGAGATGGGTGGATACCGCCGGAAACCTTGCGGTGGTTCAACGTACGTGGCGAGTGCGGAGCGATCAGATTTCAGTTGAGGACTCGTACTGCGTAGAGGGGTGTGACGTACTGATGCGACCGGATCTACTACCTACACTACACCTAGCGTATGGGCCTTGGTTAACGGAGTTGAGTCAGGTCATGTGACCTTTGTCGTGCACATAGACTGGGAGCATACCGCCTCGTCCGGATGGGGTAGTCAGTGAGGGCTACTGACGGGAAATTGCCCTTGATGAAGGTCCACTTTGGGTTGTGGATTCAACCATTCGCGACCGACCGTTTTCGACCCAAAGCGAGAGTTAGGGACTTGTCGGTAGTGACCGGAAAAGGCTGGTTGCTGTCGGCCGGATTTCGCAGCTGAACGTCGGCGGAGGCTGCAAGCTGACTTTCAACCGCGTGGGAGCCGGTAGACTAATATTCACAAGAAACCACGCGTCCTCACTTATGGTGAGGCGGTGGCGTAGGGTCTTGGCTTGCACTGCCAGGATGTAGATTTTTTTGACGATGACCAAGTCAGCGACTTCTTCACCATCGGTGAACCTCGGCGGTTTCAAGAGGGGATGGACGTGTCCTGCGTCCGCAGGAAGTCGGAGAGCTGCAGGCTCAACGGGGCGTGTAGTAGATGGCGTCCAGAAGCGCTGCGCGTCCCAACCAGATTTCGGCGTCAGCCGCATTGCTCGGCTGCGGATGTCTCCACCACGGATCACCGTGCATCGGCTCAATGATGCGCTGCCAGTAGTTCTCCAGGTTCGTTGTGCTCGGGCTGACACCGAAGTTTTCGCACAAGTCCTTTCGGTTGGCCGAATCGATGCACACGAATGCGTCAGGCCGCTTCATCGCCAAGAGCCTAGTCGCGGTCGGTAGTCCGCCGACTCGCCCGTCCTGATCGAAGGCTGCTCTGAACGCTTTGCAGTAGCGGTCGTAGTCGCCCTGCGTGACCGCGCCCATCAACGGGATGAAATCGAGGGCGTGGGAGAGACCTGTGGGCGCTTCGATGACCAGGTTCGCGAACGTCCCACTTGCGCCCATGCTCCCGAAAAGCCCGTAGTCCACGCCTGGCTGCTGAGACTTTTTGCGCCCGAGAGTGCCGGCGACCAGCTTGCGGTCGTCCTCGTTCCACTTCGCGTAGGGTATGCCAGTCGCGAAAAGGGCGCGAGCCTTTGTCAGAACGCCCAAGCGCTCCTTAAACAGGTGCGCAGACGGGTGTGATGAGCTTCGGACCTGCACGAGGTAGTCCGCCCAGCTCATGTCATGTGGCGCGCGCTTAGTATTCGGCTTAGAAGGTGGCCGAACGTCAGCGAACTGGATCAGTTCCTGTCGCGCAGCCGTCTTAGCTGCGTACTGGTGACGGTACCGAAAGAGGAACTCGTGAGAGATGTCCTCCGCCCCCTTCCACGCTTCTGCGACGAAGCGACTGAGCTCTACCAGCGCTACATCGTCGAGCGACCCATCAAGCAGCACGCTCGCCTCGACGTTTCGGATCATCGCCGCCTTCGTGAGATTTGGGCTCCCGACCACGCAGCGTATGCGTTGCCCGTTACGAAACAGGTAGACCTTCGGGTGGAACAGGTCGCCCGTAGGAGGAACGACGGCTGCGGCCGCTAGCGCTGCTGCCCGCTCAAGCACCTCGGGCTGCGTCTGGAACATATGAGTGCCGACAACGAAGTGCTCGAACTTCGAGCTGTCTTTCATCGCTGCCTCGAAGACCGCGTTCTCGGTCGCCCAGGCTACTGCCCATTGCATCGACTCGCAGTTCTCAACCAGTGCTATGAGTGTCGACTGCGTCTGCGAAGCCGACAGGAACTTCACATCCATCTCTGCTTTTCCTCTTGTTTCTATTTAACTAAGTCCGGTGCGCTTCTGGGAGCGTCAGGAGAGGCGGACTGCTCGTGCAGCGACCGGCATGTAGAGCCATCGCTCGCTCACGGGCTTGCCGGTCGCGTTGAGAAGGGCATGACCATAGGACTCGAGCTGCGGGCCGTGCTCAGCCACCAAGTCCTCGTCTCTGGCCGAGCCACCGGGGTTCGATTTGTGGTCCATGAGAATCCAACTATCTGGCAGTTCAACCAGCAAGTCGATGCGGCCCCGGATACGAGTGCCGTTAGGGCCATTCGCTTCGATGGGCACTTCGACGTAAACGGGGCAGTCAGGCCAGCGCTTGGCTACCCAAGCTTGGAACGCTCTGGCCTGGGCGCAAACGGCTTCCTTATCCACAGAATGAGCCACGGCCCAGGTCATCAGGATTCGTTCGACGTCAGGGGCTGAAATCCCGCCAATCACGCCGGCGCGAGCGATGCACAGGTGGAGCGCCGTGCCCAGCGATGCCATGTCGGGCTTGCCCGCCAAGCTTAGCCGGACTCCTACTGCGTCAGTCTCGACTACCTTGAACATGCCGCCCGAGGCAGAACTCGGTTGATGCCACAACGGATCGGCCTGCACGCGCGGACGAGCTGTGAACCAGCGGCAGGCCTCTGAGGCTTTGGCAGGTGGCTCGGTTGAGCAGTCATCCTTGTTCCACGACCTCGATAGTCTGGAGAGCTGCTGGCCGTCGGGTATCGCTATGGTTCCTGAGTCGCCGAACAACAGGTCGGCTGCGCCTTGAATTTCGCCGACCCAGGCGCGCCCCGCCCCTGACTTGCGAACGAACGACACTGCGACGTTCATATCACGCGCGCGGGTCAGGCCCACATAGAGAAGGCGCTTGTTCTCCGCCAGGGCTTCTGCCTGCATGGCTTGACCAGTGGCGCTGGCTTCTGCGTTGAGGGCGGCTTGGGGCTGGGATCGCTTGCCCCAGGTCTTCAGCCAGCAGTGTACGAAGCGGTTGGCGAGCGGCTGCTGCGGATCGAAGCCCCCAACTGTCCTCGCGCGCACGCCCCAAAGTGAACTGCGTGCTGTCGCATCGAGGCTTGTCAGCACGACGATTGGCCACTCCAGCCCCTTGGCCCCGTGATAGGTGAGGACTGAGACCGAGTTGTCTTCTGAAATGGCCCGGTTATCGTCCTCTGCGCTGGCGAGTTCGTCCAGCCAACGAAGCATGCCGCTGACGGTCGCCGGTCGCTTCGCGGCGACACACTCGTCCTCGAAAGTCTTTCCGAGCTCGACCAGTGCCTCGACATTGGACAGCCTATTGCGGCTCTCGTGAGGGGAGGTGGACCATTGGCCGACCAGCCGCACTACTTGGGACTCGGCAGCAGCAAGTCGCAGTACTTCCTGTGGCGTCAAAGCCATTAGCGTTGGACGCAGCTCTTCCAATCGGGCCAGTAGCGGATGGGCGCTGTCACCCTTCGTCAGCCACTCGTGTGACCTCACCCCATCGGTGGCTAGGTATTGCAGCCTGTCTTCAAGCCAGGTCTCGATCGGAGTGCCATCGGCCAGGGTTAGAACCAGCGCCGTGGCGACGGTGTCGGTTGGGTCGTTCATGCGCCTCAGACAGGCCATGACATAGATGGCTTCGGCAGTCCCCAACAAGCCGGAACGTGGGCTGGCTGACGGGATGCCCCAGCGCGTGAGCGACGTGACGGCAAATTCGACCTGGTCGTTGTAGCGACACAGCACTCCGACATCGCCGGCCTGAATCGGACGGAGCTCCTTGGTGTGCTTGTCTTCGACCTTAACCCCGGACTCGAGCAGCTCGCGGATGGCCTGGCCAAGGCCTAGGTAGTCCGAGTCGTTTCGGCTGCTCTCGAAGTTCCAGTTCAACAGCGCGGGCTGGTCCGGGATGTCCTTCCGCAGAGGCTGCAACCGGACCTGCTCAGGCGTCAGGTCGGGCTCGAACGCAGAGTTGAATACACTATTAGTGAGCAAGACCTGGCTTTCGGTGGAGCGCCTGGAGGTGTCCAGAGCCTTCCCTATGACTCCGCCCCAGTCCTTGATGGCGCTGAGAACGCCGGAAATGAGGCTTGAGTCAGTTCCGCGGAAGCCGTAGATAGCCTGCTTGGGGTCGCCGACCCACACCGACTTCTTAGCCAGTTTGGCCAGCTCGACGAAAAGCGCCAGTTGGAGCGGGCTGGTGTCCTGGAACTCATCGACCATGATGAGGTCCAGTTCTGCCGCCAACACTTCACGGACGGCTGGCTTTGTCCTCAATGCACGTAGCAGCAACACCTCTTGGTCGCTGAAGTCGACTGCACCCAGCGCCTTCTTGGCCTGCTCGTAGGCGTCGAGAACGTCGGCGGCCAGCTTGAACACCTTGTCAAGGTACCGACGGACCTCGGCATGAAAGGCCGGGTGAGACTCGTGAGCCTGAGCTGCGGACTTGACTGGTGCCACGATATCCCTGACCTTAGCGCCGGCGTCAAACCCTGCTGCGCCGATCCAGTCGGGCCAGCACCAGCGTCCTTCACGGAAGAGGCGATCCAGTTTTTGCAGCCCGTCGAGGCCTTTTAAGAGGTTGTCTGCAACTTTGGCGCCGACAGCCTGCTGCTGTTCTACGTAGGCGGTTACTTCCTGGTGCGCCTTGGCCAACGCGGTGGCCAATGCCATGGTCGGGTCCAGCCCCACAGTTGGAACAGGCCAGTTCGCGAGCATAGCGTCTGCGTTCTGAGTACCCATCACGCGAAGCGCCCCTGGCTCAATGTCGTTATCGAGCGCGGCCTTGACGACAGCCTCAACAGTCTTGGACCAGTCCACCTGTTCGATGCCAAACCGCTCTGTGAGCCAAACTAGTTCCGCTTGTGCGTCGGCATCCATCGACTCGGCCAGCGTGGCTTTGAGCAGTCTCTTGGATTGACCTTCACCCAGGACAGTCTGGTCGGGAGACAGGCCCAATTCGAAGCAGAACCGCTTGAGCATCTGCCCGCAGACACTGTTGACGGTGCCCAAGCGGGCTTGGCCTATGGCGGTGGCGAGGTCGATACGGCCCTTTTCAAGAAGCCAGGAGCGGGCGCGTTCGCGCAGCTCGGTAGCGGCCTTCACCGTGAAGGTCGTGGCCAAGATGGCGTGAGGCCGTGCCGTGCCAGATTCGAGGGCTTGTGCGAGAGTTTCGGTCAGCTTGTAGGTCTTGCCACTGCCGGCGCCTGCGCTGATGAATTCGATGTTGTTCATCACTTCCAGCCTCCCAGCAAGATAAGGTGGTCTCGGTCCCATTTGCTTGGACCGTTGACCGGAAGGGTACCCTCAGGGCCCTGGTACTCGTCGTTCGGCTCTTCCGGAACGACTTCGATGGTCCCGGCGTCCAGCTGCTGCTTGCGCCACTTCCAGGTAGCGCGCGCGCGGTCCAGTAGATTGGAGACGGTAACGCCGTCCGGCGGTCTTCTGAGTTGCGCTTTTGGGAAGATGTCGGCAGCGGTGATGTACAGCCCGCCACTTTCCAGGATGAAATAGGCAAGCGCGGCGGGTGCGATACCGCTTGTTTGCTCTATGAGGCTGGAGTAGAGCGCCAACTGTAGGTGCTCGCCAGAGCGAAGCAGCCCAGCGTAGTAGGTATCGCCTCTCCACTTTATGTCCACGGCGACAGTTCGCTTGTCACCAAGCGTGACCAAGAGGTCAATTTTGCCGATCAGCGGGACTGCTCCCAAGGTTCCTCTGAACTCCACCTCCGTCTGAACCTGAACGGCACCAGCGAGCCTGAGGTGATCTAGGAGACTGCAGATGGCTAGTTCGCAGACCTTCCGGAAGTGCTGCTGCGTTACCCCTGCACCCTGCATGAGTAGTACAGCGCCTTCAGTCAGCAAGAGCGAGTCTGCTTCGGCGCGGAACCACGCAACGGCATTGGAGTTTGACAAACTCAAGGCATCGTTGTGCGCGAAGAGTTTCTCGAGCACCCGATGAGCGAGGATACCCAGCAGGCGGTTGTCCTCATCCACCGCCAGGACGGAGGTCGGATCCAGCTTCGCCACTCGTTTCAGAACGAATAGGGCTGCGTCATTGAAGAGTTCGTTGAGCGTAGTGAACGACTGTAAAGCGTCGCCGAGCTGCACGGGATGAGGGAGTTGGATGTGTCGTGAAGTAGCGGGTAGCGACTGAGGTGCAAGCACCTCGGCGGTTACCCCGAGAAGTGTGGAGTCGAGTGCAATGTCCAGGTCAAGCGAAGCGGACTCGATATCCGGTACGAGCTTCTTAAGAAGCTGGCGAATCGGATGTACTTCTGTACCGGGGGGAGGGCAGACGATGATGAATCTTTTTCTCGCAGCAAGTAGTGGCCGCAGCCACTTCAGTGCTAACGATACAAGCTCACGCGCCGGGTCTCGCAACTGGACACCTAATTGAGTAAGAGCGTTCACCTCGGCAGGAGACCAAGGCAGAGGCGAGGGCAGGGCAGGCGTAGATGGCATCCACCAGATCACCTCATCAGCTGCTTCGATGCACGCGGCTGCCGTGCTGGTCGAGCGCATGCAACCGACATGGGAAACCGCAGCGGGGTTGGTTGCCCCGGCGGGCGTGGCGTGGGCGACCAACTGCTCGACTTGCCGAGGCAGCACCGTGGCCAACCCTTGCCGAGCCAGCTCGATCAATGCTTCATGGATGGCCGCACATTGGCTATGCGCCGCCGTAAAGCTCGCCGCATCAGCGGATTCACCTGAGAGGCGAAGCCGCATAGCCTCCTTCATCCGGGCGACGCGAGCAATCAGTGCATCGACCGGCACTCCATCGGTGCGTGACCAGCGCTCTGACTCCAGCCAGAAGGTAATTTCATCTGCTACTTTCTGGGCATCGTTACCCGCTGCGATCTTGGCCTTAGCCGCCGTCCAGGCTTCGCTCCCAATTCCAGGCTGCTTGGCGACAGCACGAGCGAGCCTGCCTCTCGCAGGACGACTGAATGGGCCAACTGGGTGCGTCAGGAAATCCAGCAGCCGGTTCATGTCTATTGGTTCCCAGCACATTTCCAGGGCAAGGATTAGTGCCTGTAGGGCTGGGCGGAGCTGACTAGGGCGTTCGAACCCGCAGTTGACCCCACCGGTCGCGGACAGCGACACATCTAGCGAGTCGCCGGCCTCCTCAGCCAGGATCAGCCGGTCGCCGGGCTGGTGCGAGTGTTGTGCGCTCAACCAGTGTTCGGCGGTCGTGGTCGCGAGAGCGTGCACCAGCAAGACACTCCCGTCGGTTTGCACGGTCAGATTGCCCGCGGAGCCTCCAGCCACAACGGTTAGGGCTTGCTCTTGCAACGCACGGAGTTGGCCTTCTCCCTGTGGCTCGGGAAGTCGGACTTCGACCGCTGGCAGGCGCTCGAGCACCTGCCGCCAGAGAAGTGGGAAGTCCTCGGGCGGGTCAACCAGGTGAACTGACTTGATGGGGCCGGGGCCGGACGCACTCAGAGCCTGTATCACCAGGTGCAAGCGCTCGGCCTCTCCGGGCGGCAGCGTTTCGAGAGCTGCCTTTTCAATGGCGGCAAGCTCCTGGATTCGCGAAGTATGCTCTGGATTCGCACTGCCGTCCCAACCGCCAAGCCGCCACTCGTCACGCCAGGCCAGGAGGCGCGCAGCCGTACCAATGCTGTCGGCCTTCAGGGACTCACTGTAGAAGCGCGAGTTGTTGTCATGGACGCGCAGCAGGCCAGAGTAGATGGTCACGCGTCTTGCCTTGGACGCTTCTGGCGCGCTTAGACCAAGGTAGGTCTCCAGCAGGGACAGGAATCCGAGGCGGCCCACTATCGGGGTGTTGAAGAAGTTCGTCGGGGACGGACCCTGACGGGTATCCAAGAAAAGGCCAAAAGTGATGTGCATGCTACGGTTGACTTCCTTGACAACAATCCAATGCAGGCGTCCTATTGCATCTTGTTCCCCTGCTCCTAGTCGACAAGACTAACCGAAAGCAACCATTCACGTACGACGGAAAATTGCTGAGAGCGGCTGTCAGACCACAATTGCCTGTGTGTCAGATATCGCAGCAAGGCAGACACGGAACCGCGCCTACTGAATTTCCGCTCTTTACCGTTAGCAGCCTTTCTCCAGCTAGAGGTCTGGTAAAGCCTGCTGGACCCCTGGAGTGAGCAGCCGACTTTTGGCAGCGTTTTGAAAAGCGTCGGAGTGATACCTGAATTCAGCTTGGCGACTTACACTTGAAATATTAATTGCACAGCAGGTATCACTCGGTTGCTCACGCACTTGGGCCGAGGAGAGCATCTCATCGGCCTACCTTCACTCCGTGGTGTGTGGGAACAACAACGGGTGACTTTTCTAGAAAGGAACTGTTGGACTTCAGGCTGGGGGCATCCATTTCAAACCATCTAAAGCATGCCCTCAGATGTGCCCCCAATGTAGCAATCCACTGGAAGTGAATGGAGCTCCATGGTTTGTGAAAAGGCAAAAATGATCAGATAAACACGCTGTCCGACGCCGCCTAGATTCTCAGGGTCGCCGAAAATATTTTCGGCCTGGCTCTGCACCATATTGACGGTCTTGGTAGTAATGCTCGTTTTTGGCGATCCAGAACGAGCGGTACCGAAATAGCGATCCTCGCTCGTGCGAGATGACCACCTGATTGCTAGAGAAGATGCCCTTGTCGGGTAGACCTCGTCTTTCTTAACCCAGAGATCCAGAGATGAGGGGGGAGAGGCAGGCGGTGATGCCTGCACGCCATTACCAGAATGGGGTCGTGCCCTTGCTCGATCACGGATAGCCCTAGGTATGCCTCGTCACTCTTGCAGGCTGTTTCCAGCATAGACATCGCTGATTCACCATCAGCTGTGATAGGGATTTCGGTGAGTACCGCGCCATGACGTTGGTCATTTTTGTAGAGGTGATCTTCGGAGTCGCTTTTGACCATCCAAAGCTGGCAGCAGCAGTGCCTCAAGGATTCGTTAGCGAAGTCTGCAAACGCCTGCGTATGTTCATTTGCCCCGTCGATAGTAGCCCAGAGCAGCAGCAGCGGAATCAACGTGCTTCCAGAGGTGTGCCATTTTCTATAATCCTCTGTTTGCTCTAGGGGATGAGCAATCAAATCGCGGTAGCGTGAAACATGGGTGGGATAGCGATCGTGAACACTATACGCGAACCGATAATGATCCAGGATCATCGAGCAATAGCTAGGAGCCAGATCTCGGAACTCTTCCAGATGGGAAAGGAAAAATAATGCCGTAGCTATGTCAGTAGACTGAGTGTCTGTGCACGGGCTTAACAGGCAGTCATTATTTATTATCAGATGATATATATGTTTCGCGAGCTGCTTGGAGTTTGTTTTATGCTCTAATCGCTGGCTATCGTCAATGTTTACGTGTCTGGACTCCCATAGTATCCATAGACCTCGTTGAGCAAGTCGTCCTAGAATTTCAAACAGCTTAAGATTGGTGTCTACTGGGCTATTAGGACTTACCGCTGCTGAAACCGCATGCCGATTTTCAACAATGGGAAGTATTTTTTGGCCGTAGTATTCATCCCAGATTCGAAAATGGAGATGAAGTAGCTCGACGAAAGTAGCACGCAGATTTTTTGAAGCTGGCGCTGTTGATTTGTCTTTTATGAACTCCCAGGCATGAAGGATCACAAGCTCACTGGCCTTGTAAGGGGCTTCTAGATTTTCGGCTTCTCGTGCCCAAACGTAGAGGACAGAGAGGCACACATATGTCTGCCTGAGTGCGGTCAGGCTGCTTTTACGATCGGGTAGTTCATTGGGCAGTAAGCCATTCAGCAGGAGCGAGAAGTTTGCATAAGAAACCTCCGGCTCATCAAGCATCGCAATAGACTTCTGAAAATAGCTGCGCAGGTCTTTGGTGACTAGTTGTTCATGTAGAATCCCATCGCTTAGGAGCCCGGCGAGCTTGTCGCCATTCCACTCCTCGAAATCGACACCATACCTTTCGTAATGAACTTTCATTAGACCAGTTATACGCGCTCTCATAGGCTCCTGGATATCGCCTCCGAAGCAGATACAGATGACTTTTTCTAAATTTTTAAACTCGGGTGGCACACGTGATGGGAAATAGTTAAAGATTATGTCACTAATGGAGCTAACCAATGACTGGTTTGTTTGATCCCAGTCATTGCGGGTTAGGTCGCCTTTTTTAATCGTAAACGCATAGAGTTTTTTTTCGCCAGAAACGGTTGCAGGCCCTACCGCCAGAACGTCTACGCCCGCTTGATCAGTGCCTTTGCCAGGGCGAGAGATTACGTTATATCCCAGCTCGCTCAACAGGTCGGGAAGAACGACATCCAACTCGTCACGTTCACGTAGTGCCGCAACATATTGTTTAAACACTAGCTTCACGAACGGATCTCCATTTTGTAATGAAATAGCATCTTGCGTAGTGAAACAGGCTCAAATAAATATTGACGGGGTAGTTCGAGTTTATGGCTGAAGACGGTTGCTTCGGTTTCAAAGGGATGAAGTTCGCCATCTACTGGTGCCAAACTAACGACCCCATTCCCATAAAGCAGTGTCCGTTCGCGAAACAGGTCTGCCAGAAAGGAATCTTTCCTGCCTTCGTCCAAAGCCTGCTGAATCTGATCACTGTATCGTTCAAACTCCATTTGCCTGTGCAGTGCAGGGGGTTTGAGCTCATGCAGGAGGGGCGCTTCTCTGATTCCTTTAAGGTAATCATCGAGTAGATCCGTCGCCTCCCTGATCAGACTGGAGGCACAATCATTGCCGTTCGCGACAGTGGCCAGACATCCCTTTGCAATATCTGGATAGTTGATGAGTACAGGGTCAAACAGCAGGTCTCGAACTTCTGCTCGTTGCTGGGGTGGGGCTGAACTTCCCAGAAGAATGAGGAGTGCGGCCAACGATACTGGGTGATGGAAAAAGTGACCGATTGCTTTGCGAGCAATGAAACCATATTCCTTCGGTTCAAAGGTGAAAGGCGTACCTTCAAAGGTGAACTGATGAGGTTCCTCTAGCCCTAGGAATAAAGCGTTGTTTAGCTCACTACAAAGACGATGGTCTCCTATTTTCAGCCAACTGAAGACCCAAGCAGTCAAGATTGCAGGCTGGCCTTTGAGGAGCACTTGAACGACGCTCTGGAAGTGGCTGAGCCGGTGTTCGGATTTCCCACCATCCTTGAGAAGCAGGTGCTGCAGAAAGTCTTGCGCGCGTGCCACACCGCCGGCTTTGATAAGCCTTTCCAAAAAAAAATCCAGATTTGAACAGTCACCTGCCTGGAGCGGGGCATCTTGTGAAACTTTGAGCATCGAATCCCATAGGCGCTGTTTGAGGTGTCCAGAGTTGTGTGCAAGCGTCCAAGCAATCTTCGACGTCACCGCTGGCGTCGGTGGCTCCGCCGTTTCAAGTATGAATGACTGCATCGCTGAATGAACTGCCGGAGGTGCTACCTCGAACCAGCAGACTACAGCATCTATCAATGACGCACGCAAATCGTCTGAGCGATCGTGTCCAATGACTGTGCGGAAAACATCAATCGTGTTCTGCCAGCCTTGCTCCTTCTTGAAGGAGGCGTGCCGAAGTCCTTCGATAGCCTGGAGCCTATAGGACTGATTCGGGTGGACTAGATACGCGTAGATTCGCTCCGCATGGTGTTCCGCTTCGAATTGTACGGCCTCTGATATCGCGGCCTTCAGGGTTTGGAGTTTCTCGTAACGTTCATCGCACTGATCGACAAATTCAAAAACTTGTTCAATCCGATCACGGCGCTTATGGCACCAGGATCCGAGTATTTTCGAGATGTCTCTCCAGTCATCGACGGGGTCATAAAGGCGCTCGATGACGTCCAATAATGGTGCAAAAGGGATATTCAGCTTGCCCAGCAGGCTAGCGTAGACCATCCGACCAATTAATTTTGAATGGCCTGGGTAGTGACTCAAGAAGTCTGATGATAACCCTTCAGCTAAGTCGAGGTGGCCTTGGTTGTGTATCTCGGAAAGGGTATCAGTGTATGGCCCATACTCGCTTGGCCAGCAGTCCCAATGCCGTTTGAAGATAGCCTCGATCAGAGTGCCCTCTCGCACCTTTTTCATGATCTCGGCGTGCGAAGGCACAGCCATAGTGAATCTCCATGTTCCCGTCGGTGCGCATGATATCTTCACGCCGCAGGGTATGCCCATAATCAAGCGTGTTTCATTTTTCGGAATACCTTCCTGGCCATCCCCCCGGCGCATGATGAGGCTCGGGGTGCGAATTGAATCGCCCCGGGTTTCTTAAATACCTTCATAAGAGAGCTTGTGGGCCAGCAAGTCCAATTGCTGAGGATTACTCACGAGGAGGCAGCCAGTTTGGTTTCATCGCCAGTCTCCGAATCGCTCAGCGCCGCCGTTCATTCGCGTTGAGCACATGACACGGCCTGCATACGGCTTGGAGGATTGCAGTCTGATGAGCATCATCAAGAAGCTGTAAAGCAGCGTGCCCTAGCGGCAAAGAGAATGGCTCTTTGTCCAGCCAGTTAAAGCGGGAAAATATCTCCTCGATCTGCGGAGGGCTGAGCGTCTGAATTATCTGGGTGACCACAACGTTGAACTCAGGAGACACGTGGTCAACTTCACTTGAGGGGGTGTTCCCGCAACGTTCGCATATTGGGTGTGTCGATCTATAGCTAGAAATTATAGGGTGTGCGGCATCCCTGAGCGCGCGATCCAACCAGGCCATTTCATCGCGAGAGTCGATGCATTGCGTCCATGAGACCCCGTGCCAGCCATGTGCTGGAAAGTAGCCTTGGAAATCATAAGCTGCTCCGTGTCGGGGTAGTTTTCGAAAGAGACTAGGGCGAAGGCGTTGCGCCGCGCAGTGGTAATGTTTCTGGAGTATGAGGTCGGAAATGAGGGAGGACTCAAATTCCTGTCCGAAATCAACCGCTGCAATTTCCTCCCGAATCACCTCCTTCAGGCGGGTTTTCGTCATCCCTCGAAAGAACTCTTTTCCTCGGCCCATTTTTTGATCCCTTTGAGTTAGGCTTGTCAGGCCAACTATGTGCCTTCATTTTTAAAAGGGTGGTATCAGCTTCGGCTTCTGAGTCGGGAAATGCTTAATCTCCCGGCCCAGTGGTTTCTCCAACTCCTAGAAAACTACGCTGCTGTATCGGATGGAATTCCATTTACAGTCGCTTTCACGCCCGTACGCGGGTTTCCTTCCAGATAGATTGTGTTCAAAAGCTGCTTATCTGAGATGCTGGAAAATTTCTGCATCAGGTGTCGAGCTAAACTATCGCTGGCCGTCGTAAGGATCAAATTCATGTTCGGCATTGATGTTGCGGCGAGTCTGAAAATGTCCAGCATAGCTACGCGGTTCAGGTCATCCAAGTGGGCGATCGGTTCATCTAGCAGGAAACTACCGCCGGTACCTTTTGCTCTGGCAAGGTAGAGCGATAGCGCCAGGTCTTGACGCTGTCCTTGGCTCAATTTTTCTTGAGCTTCCAACGGCGTGTCGTGACCTTCAGCGAGTACCATCCAGTTCAAATCGTCCCCAGAGACACTCAGCTTGTGATAGACCTCGTTGGCGTGCATCCGAGAGAACAATTCAGTCGCTGGGCCCAAAAGGGGGGATAGACTCGAAACGGTCGCGTTACGAACATGATCGCTGTATCGACCGATCGCATTGTCAGCGGCTGTTATGTGGCTTTGGCCTGCCTTGAGCTTCTCTGTTACCACCTGCTTTTCTTTGTGAAGGCTCCTCAATCTCTCGGAGTCGTCATCGACACTCAGGAGAATTTCGCACTCGCTAATCTTAAGTTCATATCCTTCCGCTCTCGCGAGTTCTCCTTCCACGCGAGTTTGTGTTGCGGAGTGCAACTCCACTGAAACTGGGAGACCGCTGTTGACTTCGTTCCACTGGCTTTGGAAACGATTCACTATTTCAGAAAGCGCCGCAATACTGGCGTTGACCTGATGAGACTCTTGGGTTTTTGCCTGAATACTTTGGAGCTTCTCGGCCACGGAGCGGGTGAGAGCCGGTTGCTCTGCACCGCCCGACTTAATTTGTTGCTCGAAATGCTGGGTGTAATGAATCAGGGCCTTCCGTGCAGCAGGTACCCCATCTCTTGCGTTGACTGAAGACGGCAGCTGAAAGAACTCATCAATCCTTGGCATTGCTTCTGCGATTTTTTTTGCATCAATCGCGATTTTGATACTGGTTAGCAGGTATTCAAAGCTGGTGATGTCAGACGCTGAGAACTCAGCTTTATTCATGGTTGCTAAATAGCTTGTTTTCTCGTCAATTGACTTCAGTTTGTCGGCTATAGATTTAAGCTGGGCGGAATAATTTTCAGCTGAAGATTGCTGTAGGCTAGCGGTTTGTAATGATGAGCTCCACAGTTGCTCGGTCGCCTGAGCCGTTTCCAGTTTGCTTTTGGCCGCCTGCAACTCTGGTGTCGCAGCAGCGTAAGCAAGGTGCTCGCGCAACGCGTCAGCCGATTGCCAGTCATGGCTGCATAAGGGGCAATGACCACTCGTGAGGGCTTTCACCGCATCATGTCCGAGAGCTCTTAGGCGATCTATTACGCTTGATAAAGCGTCGAATTCGGCTTGAGCTTTTACTCTCGCTTGCTTGGCCTCATCTGCAGATTTTGATGTCTGAACGAAGTTTGCTGGGGGTAAGACAGGGTTGCGTAGCAAATCTTCTTTTCGTTGGAGGAGATCCAGCAAGTTGCTCTTCTGGCTGATCAAGTGTTCGAGAGCATTCAGCCATCGCTGTTGTCGGTCTGCATCCCAGCCATATTCAGCGAAGTTTTCCTGCAAAAAATCGAAGGGAATATCGGGTTGAGGGAACCGCTGGACGAAAACCGGATCGGCAATGATGGTATCCCAGCGATCCAGAATTTCGGTATTTTTTCGCGCCCAGTCAACATTAATCTTGGCTTGGCCCATTTGTGCATTGAGGGCAGAGAGCTTCTCAGCTAATTGACTGTGCTCATTGTTCAATTTCGCGATGGTTTCGGTAATCTCTTTCAGCAAATCCCGGTTGATTCCCAACTGCTGAAGACCAGATTCGTATTCCGCCCATCCCTCCTGCAATAAACTCAATACGGTCTTCTGACGCTTAGCCGTCTGCAGTAGCCCGGCCACCTTCAATTGAACAGTTTTGAAATCATCCAGAAGGTTCCCTGTTAACTGGGTGTCTGGAAATCCAGCTAGCACGTCATTCAGCTTGAGAGCGACTTGGTCGCGCTCATGCCGGCTTTCAGAAAGCCTCCCTTCAAGCGCTTCGATTTCTGTCACAAGCGCCTGCAGCTTTGTCTCCAAACCTTGAGTTTTGGGGAGCTCAGTCCGGTATTCTTTTAAATTGCTGAGTGTGCTCGCAAGGTGGCCCAACCCCAATATATCCGCAAATATCTGTTGTCGGAGCGCCGATTCGCTGTTGTCTACCAGAAGGGCCAAGGAGTTTGCGTATAGCCACCTGCAATTGCGTAGCCAGTCCCGACGTGCCTTGGTCGTTGCTTGGGTACTGCTACCGGAAACAGATGCTGGCGTGAGCATTTCGAGTAGAGCAGCGTCTCTAATCTGCCGCTTTCTGCGATCATCATGTTTCTTGATCGCGGCTTTGCCATTGACCCGCTCTAGCTGGTAGATCTCACCATTTATCTCACAGACGGCGCTTACGGAGGTGTCTCCTGATCCCCACTGACAAGAAAAATCTGTGGTTGTTGGAAGGTCGCCTACTTTATTTGTGAGCAGCCATTCTAGTGCATAGCATATGGTGCTTTTACCGGTGCCGTTGGCTGCGTGAATAATCGTCAATGGTGCGCTCAGTGGGATTCGTAGAACATCCGGCACGCCGCGAAAGTTTTGGATCTCTACCGAAATAAATTTAATAGATAAGTTATTCATTCAAATCCCACTTCTTTCCATGAGTGCGTGCGAGTTCCTTTCCTTTTGACGTCGCCAGAGATGCTAGAAGATTAGTCATCTCTTGATTTTCAGGGACGAATTGAGAGTAGTCAGTCTGTTCAGAGGGCCCTGCCAAACCAAGGGGGGTGATACGTTGGCACCGTTGCCAGCCATCGACATCTTGGTACACGACGTGCTTCCTGACGAACCTCGTGTCTTTCTCAACGTCGATAATGAATCGCTTGAGCTCTTCATTCGATTGAGCCAGCGCTAGAACCAAGTAGCCATCCACCACGGATCCTTTTTTTTCCAGCCGCAGGAGTCCTGCGTCTAGAAACGCTTCAGCATGCTTTGTTTCCCTCCAGGCTTCCTCCGCCGTAGCACCGTCGACGCGCACAAGCAAAACAGATGCAAAAGTGGTCGACCAATACTTCAATTGAGTCGTTGGAGGAGGGCCCGGCCAATGAGGATCGTCTATAAACGTCAAGACACCATTCTCAGGGGATGTGAACCCGGCTTCGGTTGCTCGCTCATCCAAGAGCTTAATCAGGTCACTGAGCATCTAGTGTTTTCCTGCGAGTAGATATGTCATCCATAAAATCTTCAGCGGGTATGGCCTTTGCCTTGTCATACATAGACTCGACCCCGTCGAGAGCGAAGAAGTAGACCTTATTCACCATTGCTACATCGGTGAAGGAGTCTTTTCTGTTCGGTGGAGCTGAAATGTCGAAGCGCTCTGGACTGGTTTCCTCATCTTCGGTGGTCTCACCGGGCTTGGTATCCTCAACGCGACCAATGCAATTGGCGAAAACAACGAGTTGTGGATGATTGGCAGTACCTCTAGCCCATCGGTAAAGGTCGTTTGCCATATCTCTTACACCGAAATCGTCATTTGCCCACGCCAGCACGTTGTACTCGCCTTCAGCGTTGCTGAACTGCAGGTGGCCTTTCGTCCCAGACTCGGTGATCCAAGTAGAATCTTTGTGAGACTTGAGGTAGCTCAGCGCTTTTACAGCTCTCATCACATATTTTCCGGAAGAGGACATCTCTTCTAACGTAAAATCGTTATCGGGCCTTACACCGTATCTTGTCTGATAGGCAAAGCCCTGCGAGTCTTTAATGCTTCCTGCTTGCACGAGTGTGTTAAGCCGCTGGAATTCTGCCTTTACCACGTCAAGGTAATAAGCGTCCGGCGGATAACGGTCGAAGAGTTCGTGGAACTCTAGTGCAGCTGGTTCCAGGTCATCTTGGACTACACCATCTTGCAGCCTATAGCCCTTCACACGCTCAAGAGACCCATTCGCATCCCATGTTAGTGTGAGCGTCATGCCACCACTGGTGCTCCTGCGCATGACACGGCTTGGAGGCTGTATCCCAGGTAGGCTCGAGCGGGTGCTATGCGCTTCGTCTGCTGCTGGAAAAATACCGGTTGCGCTGTGAATTTTCATCGCGCAATTTCGCAGTTGCTCACTGTTGGCCGCCGCAACCACAACCGAAGAAGCCAGCCGTCTTGCGTAATAATCCGGCAGAGATTTAGCGATGCCCTTGAGGTCGGAGATGTGCTGAGAGGCCAGGATCAGATTTTGCCGGCGTTGCCGATCGTCGGCTTGGCTCGCGATAATTCTCCGCAGTTGAGAGTTTTTATTCTGGAGTGGATTAGTGAAATCATTTCCTAAGGTTGGCCAGACGATAAGATCCTTGAAAGCAAGCCTCAGAGAAACGTTACCTCGATCAAAGTCAGTATTATTGGGTTCGTTTTCGACCAGAACATAGCAGTTGATTAGCCCTTCGGCAGGGTCGGTTACCCAGCACCATCCCGCTCTGAATTTCTGTGCGGGCGCCGGCTTCCAAGTAGGGTCTATGGACGTCATTCCGTCGGTTGCAATCCAGCCGATCAACATAGCGCCGGTGACCTCTCCGCATCCGACTACGAATACGAGAGGATTTGGGTAGGCTTTTACAAGGGCGTTTATGTCGCTCCATTGCCCAGGAACAGCGCCTGCCGAACCTCCCGCGAGCACTACGGGGCGGTTACCAAAACTCTGCTCGAATATCCCTACTTCTGGAGCAAGCATGGTCTGTAGAAAAGGAATTAGATCCTTACCTTGGATGAGTCCAATATTGAGTTGATCGCCCTCACGCAGCTCCCGATCAATGTACTCTGTACGGATCTTTTTTAGGTACGGCTCGTCAGCACCTGAAAGCGCTCCACCTTGAGATACTAGATAGTCACGAATGCTTTCGATAATCGCAGCGCTATCGGATTCTAGTTGGAAATAGGTACGTTTTACTGTTGGGTACTTGGTCACGAGGCTTGAAAGACTATCTTTCTTGAAAACCGCAGTCCGTAATTGCGGTATCCATTGCCAGACAATATTGCACAGCTCAGCGTTTGAGAGGTCTTTGAGCAGGGGGTGTTTTTTTAGGGTTTCAGATCTGGTGCGCACTGTGCCGCATTTTGTCTGGAAGGTCGCACGCAAATCATCAAAGCGCGCCTTCCCCGTTCCTTGCATAAACTCAAAAAGCTTGGTGCTGACGCTATTGGCAACTGCCACGTAATATCTAAAGGGAGTGCCCGGAGCCGAGCAGATTTGAGGTCTGATATGAGCATATAAAAAGAATTTACAGATCTCATAAATCAGTGCTTCGAGCTCGAGTGTTGTCTTCAAGCGCTTGCACTGAATTACGCCGACGGGATTGCCATCGTTGAACAAAATGACGTCGCGCCCTTGGTCTGCGCCGTCATTTAGACGACTTACAGTGTCGAACCAGTCCTCTGAGCCAGCCTTCAGTTCAGAGCGAAAGACATCAGCGACCAAAAGCTCAAAATGAGCATCACCCATTCGTTCGAAAGGTAGCTGGCCGGAGTCGAGGGTGAACAGTTCGGGAGCTTGAGTTCTGTCCTCTCGAACAGCCGCTTCGTCTTCTGGGGAGATGAATGATACTGCTTCTTCAGCCAATTTTTGCTCCTAGCATTGAGTGACTGACATTGTGCGGGAAGCGTACTTTCCTCTTGAATGTAAGCCCTGACGACCATTTCGCGAATCGCGGAGCCAGGATCCATCCGTAGTTAGAAAAGCTGCGTAGCTCCGAAACGCTCCGACATGGAAGCGGGGCAATGCCAAGCTGCCATCATCATAAGCCGTGCGGCGATGAGTAGCTAGAATGTCCAGACGAAGAGGGCGTGGCCAGCATTGCTGCGGTTCAATTGGTGACGTTCGGACTTTACCGTAGCAGGACTTATCTTCCACTACCCATCGCGTAACGCTCTCTAGCGCTAGCGACCCGAGGTGGTGATCGACCGACGTTCCTACCCACCCCTGAAGAGGGAGCGCGATGGTAGAGGCTCATCACCGCCGCTCTCCGGGTTGGACAAGTGGTCGAGGTGGATGGCCGCAGTGTCGATTCGTTACAGCCTGGGCCATGAGCGGTGACGGTGCTTGACGACTTGGGGAATGTGAGCGTTCGAAAGCAGGTGCAATTGTGGCTAAACCATCGAATTGAAAAAAATGAGGCCGCAAGACTGTTATTGATAGTGAAAGGACTGAGTGCAGAGGACGCAAGCTGGGAAGTACTGGCGATACAGAACGTCGTAGGGATCCAATACCCTGCTATGGAAATTTAATCACTGGCGATTTTAAGAAAAGGATTGTCGGCAGGCACAATGTTGAGTAACAACGCCGGAGTCTCGAGTAGGTAACCTTTGAGATTTGCTTTTTTCCGAGGACCTTCGACCTGACAGATCCATATGTTCAAGCCATCATTACGTTTTCTGTGGGTCTTCAGTTTCTCAAACTGTTTCTGCACCCAGCGCCATTCTTCGATCTCTTGACAGGCGCCCTGAGAGATACCAGGAAACTCCTGCGCATAGCGTTGAAAGAGGCCAGGTGTAACCAGAAACACAGTACCGCTTACCGTGTGGATTTTAGCCTTGCTGTCGTTGATGATCAGCTTGTGGCTTTGGATGCCTTCCTTGACCCAATTCAGGAAAACTTGGCCTGGGTTGTCCAAAGGAGAGCTTGAGACTTCGAGAGGATTTTCTGACGGCGTATCACGTACTTCGGGATCTCCCATTTCGAACATATCCAGCAACGTTCCGAGGTAGTCGGCATCTTCCATCGCCATCGAATTTTCCAGCGATTGGTTTTGATACGATTCTGTTCCGCCTGTCTTGAGGGCTGGTGCCGATGCCGGAGCGTTAGCCAGGTGGTTATCGACAGCAATGCTCACCATTCCGCTGAAAGCCTCAGGCCGGTCTTCGTTTCCCCAAATCAACGCCGGTTGAAGGCGCAGAAAGGTGAAACTCTGCTGCCAATTACCCTGTGCCACAAGTGCGGTCCAGATGACTTTGCCTTCTGGTGTGGACTCAACCAATCCATGTGACTGCAGTTCGTCGAATACCGCGATGTTGGAGGAGGGAATGCCATCAATCGATTGCGACAGCAGATAGGCTCGCAACTTGTCGGTGACGGTCTTGCTGACCAGCCACAGTGCGTCCTGGGTCAACCATCCCGCGGCACCCGGCTGGTTGAGTTTCAGCTCGTGTTGAACCAGATGACGCAGTCCGCTGATTAAATGGTGTTGCAACGAATGAATCGGCGCTTGTAGCGCCTTGTTTGGGTTGCCTCCGATGTTTTGTGCTGTGGAGACGCGGTCGGCTTGAATGACCAACTCACCGAGCACGCCGGCACGTTCGTACTGGCCGGCCAGGACATACAGCAGGCTGGCCCAGAGTTGAGGAAATCCACTGAGCCAGTCTAAGATCGGGCGGTCGAGAATCTGGGTGTAGAGCAGACCTGCGGCGGCGCCATGCAGGTGGTAGTCACGACCTTTGCGGTAACGAAACCGGTAGGGCTGATCCAGGGAACCCTGCCAAGGATGCCAAACACCGCCATCCTGGCGTTCGACCAGCAGGTCCACTGCGATCTTGCCGATGTCATGCAGCAGGGCACCATAAGCGATGCCGGCGGACCAGGCATCAGTCTGGGCGGCTTGGTCTTCGGGCGCGGCCCCGGTGGGAAGCAGATACGACTGGCGCAGTTTCAAACTGCAGGCGACCAGCTCTAGGCCATGGTCGAGCATGCCGCCGAGATACGCATGGTGGTGTGTCTCACTGGCCGGGAGTTGCTGGACTTGTTCGGCGTAGCGATGGATCGGATTTAAATAGAGCTGGGTGAATTGGGCGTGGGAAAGGGCGGTGTATTGCCAGATGCGATCGAGCAACTGACGGCGGTGCTCCGTTGCTAACAAGTTGTGAGCCGACTCGATGGGCAGGTAACCTTCGGCGACGTTCACGGTCAGTGGTGGAGGGAGCTTCTGCCTTTTGCGGCGAAACAGGCTGAGCATCGTGATCTCCGGGAAGTAGTTGGGTCAGTGGCCTTTTAACCTTTTCGAATAGCGCTCTTACCCTTAAGTCCCCATTCCTTTCCAACCCTTACCCGTCCTTTTGGCTCGTGTCCCTTTGTGCGGCAATCGAAATATGGATACTGCTGAACATCGTTTTGTTGGGGGGCTGGTACGGAAAAGACAAGAGTCGGTACACTGCGGTGCCTATTTTTTGGGTCTTGCCATGAACCTCACTGACGCCACGCTTGTGCTGCTGCTCGCGGCACGTATCCATGGGACCGACGAAGCCGTCAGGGCCTCGGCGAAGAGCGTGGTCAAGAAGTTGCCGCGCGGCAAACGCGATCTGATCTACAAGGTGATCGACAGCCGGAGTCCGCTCGAGCTGGTGGATTTTCTGGCGCAGAACCTGGATACATAGCGGCATGCTGCGGGTGTGCGCCCCTCTCTTGTTCTTTGCGTGAGGGCCCGCCGTATGATTCCGTCTGTTTTCTGAAACAGAAAAAAAGGCTCAACTCGCGTTGGGCCCTGTGAAGCGTTTGCAGCGGTGAGGTAACGATCAAGCTCCATCGTTCATGCATAGTGAGTCATCCAAGACCGCTTGCTTCAGTTGCTGCTCCAGGTTGAGTACATACTCCGAAGCGCTTCGGGCCTGGCCACTGGCGCGGAAGATCGCGCGTTTGTCAGCCTTGAGCAGGCCGAGCCAGGAGTCAATGTAGCCCTCGTGCCTAAGTTCTCCCTGTATACCGGTGTAGGCACATAAAAACGCAGCGCCCATTTCGGCGATCAACTCCTCAAACGCGTAGCCTGGCGAGCCGAACGGACAGGCTGACGTCACGCCTTCGCGCTGCAACCGAGAGTGATGCCCGGTCCAGTG
>Ga0247742_10000356_pt1 | contig 39173 bp, 32 predicted proteins | sample UWRJL208509C2_FD_180944 | JGI IMG/M metagenome (GOLD analysis project Ga0247742, IMG submission 180944) | Plant litter microbial communities from Arlington Agricultural Research Station in Wisconsin, United States - UWRJ-L208-509C-2 | ecosystem: Environmental > Terrestrial > Plant litter >...
GCGACGGCGCTGCGCACCCTCATCGACAGCGAGTGCACGATCATGATGGGCGTCCCCACCATGTACATCGCCCTGCTCGAGGCGGCGAAGGCGACCGACGAGCGGCCGAAGCTCAAGTACGCGATCTCGGGAGGGGCATCCCTGCCACTGGCGGTGATCGAGCGCTTCCGCGAGGAGTTCGGCGTCGTCATCTATGAGGGCTACGGTCTCACCGAGACGAGCCCGGTCGCGAGCTTCAACCACATCGGGCGCGAGCCCCGGGTCGGCAGCATCGGCCAGCCGATCTGGGGAGTGGATGTCGAGATCGCTCGGTCGGACGTCGACGACCGCATCGAGCTGCTGCCGCACGGCGAGCTCGGCGAGATCGTCGTGCGCGGTCACAACCTCATGATCGGGTACCTGAACCTGCCCGAGGAGACGGCGAAGGCGATCGTGGACGGCTGGTTCCGTACCGGCGATCTCGGCACCAAGGACGATGACGGCTACCTCTGGATCGTCGACCGCAAGAAGGACATGATCCTGCGCAACGGCTACAACGTGTACCCGCGCGAGGTCGAGGAGGTGCTGGTCGCGCATCCCGCGGTGTCGAGCGCGGCCGTGTTCGGGGTGGCGCACGAGACGCACGGGCAGGAGATCATGGCCTGCGTCGTGCTGGCGCCCGATGCGGTGGCGGATGCTGCGGAGCTTGCGGTCTATGCGGAGGAGAAGCTCGCCGCATACAAGTTCCCGCGCCGGGTCGAGATCGTCGACTCGCTGCCGCTAGGACCGAGCGGCAAGGTGCTCAAGCGCGAGCTGGTGAAGCAGTACGAGACCACGTTGGTTGAGTAGGCCGCGACGACCCTTCGACGAGCTCAGGGACCGTACGGTCCCTGAGCCTGTCGAAGGGCGATACGCGACCTCATGCGTCGGGCGCTGCTCAACCGGCGGTAGTGCTCAGCAGTTTCGTGATGCGCTGCAGCGAGACCGCCTCCGCCGTGCCGAGCTGCTGGGCGAACAGGCTGATCCGCAGCTCCTCGAGCAGCCAGCGGGCGTGCACGATGGTGGCAGGCAGGGTCGCCCCTCGTGAACCGTCGGGAGGAAGCGGCAGGGTGCCCCCGGCGGCCAGGTAGCGTTCCGTGGCGGACTGGACTTCGGACATCCAGACCCTGTCGCGACCGAGGTTCTCGCCGAGCTTGGCGATGCGGTGTTCGATGCCGGCGAGGTAGACGGGGAGGCGGCGGAGCTGCGCGAGCCCGATCGCCGAGACGAAACCCGGGTAGACCAGGTTGCCCAGCTGCTCGCGCACGTCGGCGAGCGGGCTGAGCAAGGCGACGCTCGACGCGTTCTTGATCGCCTTCTCGACCGCTCGGCCGGCGAGGATGATTCTGCTGACCAGCGAGACCGTGCGGAACATCGTGTCGAGCAGTGTCGCCGAAACCTCGTCGCGCGCGGCCTCGAAGTCCGACCTCGTGAAGATCTCGCGGCCGTCGACCACGGCGTCGATGCAGGCCGCCATGCAGTCGGCGAACAGCTCTGCGGTGGTGCGGTAGGGGCTCTGCGCCAGGCTGAGCTTCTCGGCGGAGGTCAGGTGCTCCTGCACGTACGACACGGGCGAGGGGATGCTGAGCTGCAGCATCCGCCGCACGCCGCCGCGCATGGCGCGCGTCTGGTCGGCGGGGGTGCTCATCAGCCGGATGGCGACGCTGGCGCCCTCGTCGACCAGCGCTGGATAGGCGCGGATCGTGTTGCCTCCCTGCTTGGTGTCGAGTACGCGGGGGAGTTCGTCGAAGTCCCAGCTAGTGAGGCCCTTCCGTTCGAGCGCGCTGGTCGGCCGTGCGGCGCTGACCTGAGCGGCGACGGATGCCCTGGCCACGCTTTCGCGGGCGCTCGAGTCGAGCTGCTTCTGCAGCCCGCGCAGGTCTTTGCCGCTGGCGAGGGTGGTTCCGCGCTCGTCTTGCACCGCGAAGGTCACCAGCAGATGGCCCGGTACGCGCTCCCGCTCGAAGTCGGCCGCGGTCACCGGCACGTAGGTGAGGCGCTGGATGGCGGCGGCGAGGGTGGTCGCGAGCGACTCCGGGCCCGGCGTGGTCGGCAGCTCCAGCAGCAATTTCCGCGCCCAGTCGGCGGCGGGAACGACATTGCGACGGATCGCCTTCGGCAGGGCCTTGATCAGCGCGGTGACCAGTTCCTCGCGAAGGCCCGGCACCTGCCAGTCGAAGCCGGTGGGGGAGAGCCCGGGCAGGAGGGCGAGAGGCACCTGCACGGTGACGCCGTCATCCGCTGCTCCCGGCTCGAAGCGGTAGCGCAGACTCAGACGTTGGTCACCCTGCTGCCAATAGCTCGGGAAGGCGTTCTCGTCGACGGCGGTGGTCGCCTCCTCCTCGTCGACCAGATTCTCGGCGGTCATGGTGAGCAGGTCGGGCGTCGTCTGCCGCGCCTTCTTCCACCACGATTCGAAGTCGCGCTGGGTGCTGACGTCGGCCGGAATGCGCCGCTGGTAGAACTCGAACACCGCCTCGTCGTCGAACAGGATGTCGCGGCGCCGGGTGCGCTCCTCCAGCTCGGCCAACTCCTTCCGGAGGCGACGATTGGCGACGTCGAAGGCCTTCACCTGCTGGCTGGTGCGGTCGAGATCCCATTCGCCCTCGACCAGGGCGTGACGGATGAACAGCTCCCGCGCGTACCCCGGATCGACCCGGTTGAACTGCACCCGCCGGCGCGCAACGATCGGGACGCCATACAGTGTCACCCGCTCATAGGCGACCGCGGCGCCATGCTTCTTCTCCCAGTGCGGCTCGCCGTAGCTGCGCTTCACCAGGTCGCCGGCGATCGGCTCGGCCCACGCGAGGTCGATGGCGGCGTTCGTGCGGGCGAACAGGCGGCTGGTCTCGACGAGCTCGGCGCTCATGATCTCGGCGGGTTGCTTCTTGTTGAGGGCCGAGCCGGGGAAGATGCTGAAGCGCACCTGGCGTGCGCCGATGTACGGACCTTTGGAGTCGCGGGCCTTGGCGTCTTTGCTCTTCGACCCGGCCCCTGAGCCTGTCGAAGGGTCTTTCACGCCGATCTGGCTCAGCAGGCCGGCGAGGAGGGAGCGGTGGATGCCGTTCGGGTTCACACTCGGGGAGCCGACGACGAGGCCGAGCTGCTTGGTCATCCGTTCGAGCTGGCGATAGACGTCTTTCCACTCGCGCACGCGCAGGTAGTTGAGGTACTCGCTCTTGCACATGCGCCGGAACTGATTGCCGCTGAGCTCCCTCTGCTTCTCCTCCAGGTAGTTCCAGAGGTTCAGCAAGGTGAGGAAGTCACTGGTCGGGTCGACGAAGCGGGCGTGCTGCTGGTCGGCCTGCGGGCGGCGCTCGAGCGGGCGCTCGCGCGGGTCTTGGATGCTGAGGGCTGCGACGATCGCCATGACCTCGCGCGTGGTTCCGTGCTGCTTCGACTCGACGACCATGCGAGCGAGCCGCGGGTCGATGGGCAGCTGGGTGAGCTGCTTGCCGATGCGGGTGATCTGGTTGTCCTTCGTCACCGCGTTGAGCTCGCGCAGCAGGTCGAGGCCGTCTTTGATGCCGCGGGAGTCCGGCGGCTGCAGGAAGGGGAAGCTGGCGATGTCGCCGAGCCCGAGCGAGATCATCTGCAGGATGACCGCCGCCAGATTGGTGCGCAGGATCTCGGGTTCCGTGTACTCGGGGCGGCGGAGGAAGTCCTCCTCGGAGTAGAGACGGATGGCGATGCCGTCGCTGGTGCGGCCCGAACGGCCCGAGCGCTGGTTGGCGCTGGCCTGGCTGATGGCCTCAATCGGCAGGCGCTGCACCTTGGAGCGCACGCTGTAGCGGCTGATGCGGGCCGTGCCGGCGTCGATGACGTACTTGATGCCGGGCACGGTGAGGCTGGTCTCGGCGACGTTGGTGGCGAGCACGATGCGGCGCCGCGTGCCGGGGGTGCGGCTGGTCTCGAAGACGCGGTGCTGCTCGGCGGAGCTGAGCCGGCCGTAGAGGGGGAGGACCTCGGTACCGGGGAGGGAACGTCCGCGAATTGCCTCCTCCGCATCCCGGATCTCGTTCTCCCCGCTGAGGAAGACCAGGATGTCGCCCGAGCCCTCGCGGCCGAGCTCGTCGATGGCGGCGTTGATGCCCTCCATCGGGTCGAGGTCTGCGCGGGTCTCCGCGGCATCCTCGTCGTCCTCCACCGGGACTTCGGCGACGAGCGGTCGATAGCGCACCTCGACCGGGTATGTGCGCCCGCTGACCTCGATGATCGGGGCGGGCACTCCAGCGGCGTCGGCGAAGTGGCGCGCGAAGCTCTCCGGATCGATGGTGGCGGAGGTGACGACGATCTTGAGATCGGGTCGGCTCGCCATCAACTGCTTGAGGTAGCCGAGCAGGAAGTCGATGGTGAGGCTGCGTTCGTGCGCCTCGTCGATGATGATGGCGTCGTACTTGCGCAGCAGCCGGTCGCGGTGGATCTCGTTGAGCAGGATGCCGTCGGTCATCAGCTTGACCCGGGTGTCTTTGGAGACGGTGTCGGTGAAGCGCACCTGGTAGCCGACGAGACCGCCGAGAGGGGTGCCGAGTTCGTCGGAGATGCGTTCGGCGATGGTGCGGGCGGCGATACGGCGGGGCTGCGTGTGGCCGATGCTGCGGTAGCCGAGCTCGAGCAGGATCTTCGGCAGCTGGGTGGTCTTGCCCGACCCGGTCTCGCCGGCGACGATGACGACCTGATGGTCCCGGATGGCCGCCGCGATGTCGTCCCGTCGCTGGCTGACCGGCAGGTCTTCGGGGAAGGTGATTGCCACGTCGAGCGGGGCGGCGGTGTCAGGCATGGCCTTCCATGGTACGGCGGTCTCGTATGTGTCGGAGTGTGCGTGGAGCGTGGTGCGTGGTGCGTGGTGCGTAGTGCGTGGTGCTTGGCGTGGGCGGGAGTGCAGGAGCGGGTGCTGGTCGCTGGGTGAGGAGGTCCTCGATCTCGCCTTGTCAGTTCGGGTTGATGTCAGCGCGAACTACCAAGACGAAATTGCGCTCCTGTCCGGCGGGGTGAGTCCCACCGGATGCCGCAGGCGAGTGCCCTCGACAAGCACGCCCCAGCCAGCACTCCACAGTGCCAGCCAGGACTCCTCCACAGTGCTAGCCAGGACTCCTCCACAGTGCTAGCCAGGACTCCTCCACAGTGCTGCGTTCGAGCGATCTTTCCAGAGATGCACGTCCGGCGGCCTACCGAACCGGCGCACGGGACACCCTCAGAGGCATGCACATCTACGAGGTACTCGCTCAACCGATTCGTCGGCGCATCGTCGAGGTACTCGCCAGTGGCGAGCACACGGCAGGCAACCTCGAAGAGGTCGTCATGGTCGAGTTCGGAGTCACTCGCGCCGCCGCCCAGCATCACCTAAGGGTCTTGCGCGAGCATGACATGGCCGTTGCCGAGAGCGACTGGCCGCATCGGTCCTACCGGCTCAACGACCACTTCGTCTCCTGGCTCGAACTCGAAGCCCAGAGACTGCGTTGGCTGTGGGACCGCCGGATCGGCTGGCGGGTGCGAGCGGAACAGGTCGCCGGATTCCATCACCCGAGCGCGCGCGGTGCACGCGGACGACCGGGCACGTTCGCCGACGAGGAACACAAGAAACGACACCGGAAGCGGCACGCGTCCTAGGGTGGAAGGGTGCAACTGAATCAGGTGCGGGTATACCGCAGTGACGAGAAGCTCGCCCGCGAAGACCAGCTCGCCTGGAAGATCGCCGAGGTCGCCGCCGACCCGGTGGAGGTCTCCGACGACGTCACCGAGATGGTGATCAACCGCATCATCGACAACGCCGCCGTGGCGACGGCCTCGCTCACGCGGGCTCCGGCGGTCGCGGCACGGGCCCAGGCCGAAGACCATCCGTACGCTCCGGGGTCGACGGTGTTCGGCATCCCGGGTCGGTTCGGCCCGGAGTGGGCGGCGTGGGCGAACGGGGTCGCCGTGCGCGAGCTCGACTACCACGACACCTTCCTCGCCGCCGAGTACTCCCATCCGGGCGACAACATCCCGCCGATCCTCGCCGTCGCGCAGCACGTCGGCCGCAGCGGCCGCGACCTCGTGCGCGGCATCGCCACCGGCTACGAGATCCAGATCGACCTGGTGAAGTCGATCAGCCTGCACGCCCACAAGATCGACCATGTTGCCCACCTCGGCCCGAGCGCCGCCGCCGGCATCGGCACCCTGCTCGGCCTCCCGCCCGAGACGATCTTCCAGTCCATCGGGCAGGCACTGCACACGACCACCGCCACCCGGCAGTCGCGCAAGGGCGAGATCTCCACCTGGAAGGCGCACGCCCCCGCCTTCGCCGGCAAGATGGCTGTCGAGGCGGTCGACCGGGCCATGCGCGGGCAGACGAGCCCCACGCCGATCTACGAGGGCGAAGACGGCGTGATCGCCTGGCTGCTCGACGGCCCCGACGCGCACTACGAGGTGCCGCTGCCGGGGCGCGGCGAGACCAAGCGCGCCATCCTCGACAGCTACACCAAGGAGCATTCCGCGGAGTACCAGGCGCAGGCGTGGATCGATCTGGCGCGGCGACTGCACCAGCGGTACCCGGAACTCGGGCCGGACACGATCGAGCGCGTCATCATCCGCACCAGCCACCACACCCACACGGTGATCGGTACTGGCGCGAACGACCCGCAGAAGTACGACCCGACCGCCAGTCGCGAGACGCTCGACCATTCGATCCCGTACATCTTCACCGTCGCCCTGCAAGACGGGGAGTGGGATCACGAGACGTCCTATGCGCCGGAGCGGGCATCCCGCCCGGACACCGTCGCGCTCTGGAACCGCGTCTTCACCGAGGAAGACCCGGAGTGGACCCGCCGCTACCACTCGAACGACCCCGACGAGAAGGCCTTCGGCGGCAGCGTCGCCATCACCCTCCGCGACGGTTCGGTGATCGTCGACGAGATCGCCGTCGCCGACGCGCACCCGCTCGGCGCGAACCCGTTCGGCCGCGAGCAGTACATCGCCAAGTTCCGTGCCCTCGCCGACGGCGTGCTCGAACAGGTCGAGATCGAACGCTTCCTGGAGCTCGTGCAGCTGCTGCCCGACCTCGATGCGACCCAGCTCGGCGGGCTCACCGTGACCGCCCGCCCCGGCCTGCTGGTGCCCGGCCCGAAGGGACTGTTCTAAATGCTCTACACCGACGTCACCCCCGCCGAGAAGCGCGTCCGCTTTCGTGAGGCGCTCGGAAACGGCGACCTGCTGAGCTTCCCCGGCGCCTTCAACCCGCTCAGCGCGCGGCTCATCGGCGAGAAAGGCTTCGACGGCGTCTACATCTCCGGCGCCGTGATCGCCGCAGACCTCGGCCTGCCGGACATCGGGCTCACCACCCTCACCGAGGTCGCCGGCAGGGCCAAGCAGATCAGCCGGATGACCGACCTGCCGACCCTGGTCGACGCCGATACCGGTTTCGGCGAGCCGATGAACGTCGCCCGCACCGTGCAGGAGCTCGAGGATGCCGGAGTGGCCGGCCTGCACATCGAGGACCAGGTCAATCCGAAACGCTGCGGGCACCTCGACGGCAAGGCCGTGGTCGGCCTCGACACCGCGACCAAGCGCATCCGTGCGGCGGTCGAGGCGCGCCGGGACCCGAACCTGCTGATCATGGCGCGCACCGACATCCGTGCCATCGATGGGTTGGCTGCGGCGACCGACCGGGCGAAGGCGCTCGTGGATGCGGGAGCCGACGCGATCTTCCCCGAGGCGATGGCCGACCTCACCGAGTTCGAAGCGATGCGGGCAGCCGTCGACGTGCCGCTGCTCGCCAACATGACCGAGTTCGGCAAGAGCGAGCTGTTCACGACCGCGCAGCTGCAGGGCATCGGCATCGACATCGTCATCTATCCGGTGAGCCTGCTGCGCATCGCGATGGGGGCGGCCGAGCGCGGCCTCGACACTCTCGTCGCCGAGGGCTCGCTGAAGTCCGAGGTCGCCGGCATGCAGACCCGCGCCCGGCTCTACGAGCTCCTCGACTACGAGGCGTACAACACGTTCGACACGTCCGTCTTCAATTTCGACGTACCGAGAGGGATCTGATGACAGAACCGACCGACATCAAGAAGGGGCTCGCGGGGGTCGTCGTCGACTACACCGCGATCTCCAAGGTGAACCCCGACACCAACTCGCTGCTCTATCGCGGCTACCCGGTGCAGGAGCTCGCCGCGCAGTGCGACTTCGAGGAGGTCGCCTACCTGCTGTGGCACGGCGAACTGCCGACGGATGCCCAGCTCGCCGAATTCCAGGCGCTCGAGCGGTCGCAGCGCTCCCTCGACGAGAACGTGAAGCGCGTCATCGACGACCTGCCGCTCACCGCACACCCGATGGACGTCGTGCGCACGGCCGTCAGCGTGATCGGCGCAGACGATCCGACGGTCGCCGATAGCAGCCGTGAGGCAGAGCTGCGCAAGGCGATCGCCCTGTTCGCCAAGCTGCCGTCGATCGTCGCCTACGACCAGCGCCGCCGCCGGGGTGAGCAGCTGATCGAGCCGCGCGACGACCTCGCCTACAGCGCCAACTTCCTGTACATGACCTTCGGCGAGGTGCCCGACCTCGTCGTGGTGGACGCCTTCGACGTGTCGATGATCCTGTACGCCGAGCATTCCTTCAACGCCTCCACCTTCACCGCGCGTGTCATCACCTCAACGCTCTCCGACCTGTACTCGGCGGTCGTCGGGGCGATCGGTGCGCTCAAGGGGGAGCTGCACGGTGGCGCCAACGAGGCGGTCATGCACACCTTCGACGAGATCGGGGATGCCTCCGCGGTGAGCGGCTGGCTTGATGGCGCGCTCGCCGAGAAGCGCAAGATCATGGGATTCGGTCACCGGGTCTACAAGAACGGTGACTCGCGGGTTCCCACCATGGAGGCCGCTCTCGACACCCTGATCGCCCAGTACGAGGCGGACGACCTCATGGCCCTCTACACCGAGCTGAAGACCGCGATGCAGGAGCGGAAGAACATCAAGCCGAACCTCGACTATCCGTCTGGACCGGCGTACCACCTGATGGGGTACGACACCGAGACGTTCACGCCACTGTTCGTGGCGAGCCGGATCGTGGGCTGGACCGCGCACATCATGGAGCAGCGTGCCGCCAACTCGCTGATCCGCCCGCTGAGCGAATACAACGGCGTCGAGCAGCGCGCCGTGCCCACCCGCTACGACAACTGAAGGACCAGCAGATGACGATTCCCACCATCACCCTCAACGACGGCAAGACGATCCCGCAGCTCGGCTTCGGGGTCTTCCTGGTCGACCCGCCGGAGACCGAACGGATCGTGACCGACGCCCTCGAGGTCGGCTACCGTCACATCGACACGGCCGCCATCTACGGCAATGAGGAGGGCGTGGGTCGCGCCATCGCGAAGTCGGGGATCCCGCGCGAGGAGCTGTTCATCACCACGAAGCTGTGGAACGCGGAGCAGGGAAAGGAGTCGGCGGCCAAGGCGATCGACGAGAGCCTCGACAAGCTCGGCCTCGACCACGTCGACCTGTACCTCATCCACTGGCCGGTGCCGAAGCGCGACCGGTACGTCGAGGCCTGGACCGCGCTCGAGAACATCCGATCGAGCGGGAAGGCCACCAGCATCGGCGTCTCGAACTTCCTGGTGCCGCACCTGCAGCGTCTGCTCGACGAGACCGCCACCGTTCCCGCGGTGAACCAGATCGAGCTTCATCCGTATCACCAGCAGCCAGAGGTGACCGCATTCGGCCGTGAGCACGGCATCGCCACCGAGGCCTGGGGCCCGCTCGGCCAGGGCAAGTATCCGCTGCTCGAGCTGCCCGAGATCACCGGACCGGCAGAGGCGCACGGCAAGACGCCCGCCCAGGTGGTGCTGCGCTGGCACATCCAGCAGCAGCAGATCGTCTTTCCCAAGTCGAACTCGAAGAAGCGCATCGCCGAGAACTTCGACATCTTCGACTTCGAGTTGACCCCGGCCGAGCAGGCCGCGATCACCGGACTCGAGCGCGGCGGCCGCGTCGGCGGCGACCCGATGGAGGTCGGCTAACCCATGACGAATCGCCCTTCGACAAGCTCAGGGACCGAACGGTCCCTGAGCTTGTCGAAGGGCGCACGGTGATCAGCGTCGGCGTACGCTTCCTGTCATGACGAATCGCCTCGCGGATGCCGTCAGCCCCTACCTCGTCTCACACGCGGGCAATCCGGTCGACTGGTATCCGTGGGGCGAGGAGGCGTTTGCGGAGGCCGAACGCCGCGACGTTCCCCTGCTGATCTCGATCGGCTATTCCACCTGCCATTGGTGTCACGTGATGGCGCGGGAGAGCTTCAGCGACCCCGTGATCGCGGCGCGATTGAACTCCGACTTCGTCAGCGTGAAGGTAGACCGGGAGGAGCATCCGGATGTCGACGCCAGCTACCTGACCGCGGCCGGCGCGTTCACCGACAACCTGGGCTGGCCGCTGAACGTGTTCGTCACCCCGACGGGGCGTGCCTTCTTCGCGGGAACCTATTTTCCGCCGCAGCCGCTCGCCGGACATCCGTCGTTCAGTCAGGTGCTCGACGCGGTGCAGGAGGCCTGGACGCAGCGTCGCGACCAGGTGGAGGACAGCGCCGCAAAGGTTGCCGCCGCCCTGGGCAGCGCCACCACCGAGACCCGGCCCGGGCCGCTGCCGACCACCTTCGACGGGGTGGTGGCCGAGCTGGTCGGGTACGAGGACACCGAGTTCGGCGGATTCGGCGGGGCACCCAAGTTCCCTGTCGCGCCGGTGCTGCTGTTCCTGCTCGAGCGCGGGGCGCACGGCGATGACGACGCGCTGGGACTGGTGGAGCGCACGCTCGTCACCATGGCCGGCTCGCCACTGCGGGACGCGGTCGAGGGCGGCTTCTTCCGCTACTCCACCCGCCGTGATTGGGGCGACCCGCACTACGAGCGCATGCTCTACGACAACGCCCTGCTGCTGCGCGCATACACGCGGCTGGAGGCTCTGCGGCCCGCCGCGGCACCGGGGGTCGCCGCGGGCATCGCGGACTTTCTGATCGAGGTGCTGCAACAGCCCGGCGGCGGGTTCGCCTCCGCGCAGGACAGCGAGAGCACGATCGTCGGAGAGACGGGCGATGTGCAGCGGATCGAGGGCGGCTATTACGCCCTGGATGCCGCGGCCCGCGCCGGTCAGACGCCGCCCGACCTCGACGGCAAGATCCTCACCGGCTGGAACGGACTGGCGATCGAGGGGCTCGCCGCGGCCGGCTTCGCCCTCGACCGCCCGGAATGGTCGGCCGCGGCGGTACGTGCCGCCGACTACCTGCTCGAGCGGCACCGACGTCTCGACGGCTCGCTCATACGCGCGTCGATAGGGGATCGGGAGTCCGCCGCATCCGCCACCCTCGAGGACTACGGGATGTTCGCCTCCGGTCTGCTGCAGCTGGCGACGGCTACCGGCGAGGCCAGGTTCGCCGTCGCGGCGCGCGAGCTGATCGACCTCTGTCTCAGCGGTGACACGTTCACCGTGCCGGGTGGGGCAGATCCGGCACTCGCCGCCCGCGGGCTTGCCCTCGCGAGCGACCCCTCGGAGGGCGCATACCCGTCCGGAATCAGCGCGATCGCGACCGCCGCCGAGAAGCTCTCCCTGCTCTCCGGCGATCGGCGCTACCGCGAGGCCGCGACCGAGGCGATGCGCGGTGTCGCGCCGCTGGCGATGCTGCGCCCGATCTCATTCGGCAGCTCCCTCGAGCTGATCGCGCGCCTGGCCGAGCCGGTGACGCAGCTGGTCGTGGTGGGCTCGGTCGGCGCGGAGGTTGCGCGGGCGGCATCCGTCGGCGGCAGAACTCTCGGTGATCGGTCCCTCGGTGTGCGACCGGTCGGGGTCAGCACGATCGTCTCTGTCGAGCAGACCGCGGCCCTCGCGGCCGCCGGCTTCGAACTGTTCGCGGGACGCGAGCGCGAGGCCGCTTACCTGTGTCGTGACTTCGTCTGTCGACTGCCGATCACCGACGCCGAGACACTCGCGGCCGCGCTCTAGGAGCGCGGTCTGGGTATCGCCGCTGCGCCGTTTGCCACGCCGTTCGCCACGTCTGTCGTCCGGCGCACCACGAACAGGAGCCAGCCGAGGCCGACGGCGATGCAGAGCTGCCCGAGCACGCCGAGCGGAAAGTAGATGTGGTCGTTCAAGAACAGGAACGACCCGACGACGAGCACGATCCCGCCCGGCACCGACACGAGGCCCGCGCGGCGGAAGGACGCGAGCGCGGTGATCGCGCACGCGGCGATGAACGCGACACTGCCGACGAAGCCGATGTCCCGACCCAGACCGAAGACCGTTCCGGTGGCCATGCCCATGTCGTCGAGCTTCAGGCCGCCCGCACCGATTCCGGCCAGCACGTCGAGCCCGGTATAGAACGCGGCGTAGACGAAGCCGAGGATACCGACCAGCCAGGTGAGGAACCGGTCGTATCCGCGAATCACCAACCACGGGCCGAAGCCGAGCAGCGGAAACACCGGAAGCAGCGCGATGTGCAGGTTGCGCCAGTACTCGGCGGAGTCGGCGGTGAGGCGTTCCGGGTGGGTGATGCCCACGATCGCGAGGCCGAGCGGCGGCACGAGCACCGCGAGGAAGAGCAGAACGGTGCGCGCGGTCATCCGGCTAGGTTACGGGTCTGCTCAGCCCACGGCTCAGCGCCAGCCCGGGAACCAGTAGTGCTGCTGCACGAACGACGCGGATACCTGGTCGCCCGTCCAGACAGGATAGAAGAAGACGCTGATCAGCGTCGCCAGCACCAGGAACACCCCGACCACGATCACGCCGCTCGCCTGGAACGGAGCCGGCGGCCGGGCGAACGGCCCGGCGCGGTTCGGGCGCAGCAGCATCCCGATCACCACCACCAGCGACAGGATCAGGTACGGCTCGAAGACGATCGCGTAGAACTGGAAGATGGTGCGCTGGGCGTACAGCAGCCAGGGCAGGTAGCCGGCGACGATCCCCATCAGGATGAGCCCGGTCTGCCACTCCCGGAACCGCACCAGCCGGTACAGCACGCAGACGAGCGCTGCGGTTCCCGCCCACCAGATGACGGGGTTGGCGATCGAGGTGATGTACTGCGCGCAGCCGCCCGGATCGGTGCAGCCGCCCACGCCGCTCGCGACCGACTCGTAGAAGAAGGCGGTGGGTCGCGTGAGGAACAGCCAGGTGAACGGGTTCGACTGGTAGGCGTGAGCGGTGTGCAACTGCACGTTGAACGTGTACATCGCCTGCTGGTAGTGCCAGAAACTCTGCACGACGTGCGGCACCCAGGCGAAGGTTCCGGATGCCGCGTTGCCCGGCAGATCCGCCCAGCCGCGGTAATAGCCGCCCTTCGTCACGAACCATCCGGTCCAGCTGAGCAGGTACACGGCAAGGGCCACCGGAACGGTGAGCAGGAACGTCGCGGGCGCCTGCCGGAACACGGCGCTGCTGGCCCAGAAGGTGATGCCGGAGTGTTTGCGGGCCACGGCATCCACCACCACGCTGTAGACGGCGAATGCGGCGAGGAAGTACAGGCCGCTCCACTTGACGGCGGTGGCGGCACCGAACAGGAGTCCGGCGGTGAACAGCCAGGGGCGGGCCCAGAGGGTCGGCCCCCAGTCGAGGCTGCGGTCCGCGACGGTACGGCTCACGATCCAGCGCTCGAGTCGCGCGCGGGACTGACGGCGATCGAGCAGGATGGCGCCGAACCCGAGCAGGGTGAAGAACATCACGAAGTTGTCGAGCAGGCTGATGCGGGACATCACGATGGCGTGCCCGTCGATCGCGAACAGGAAGCCCGCAATCGTCGCCAGCAGCGTCGACCGCAGCAGGGCGCGGGCGATGAGCACGAGCAGCACCACCGCGAGGATGCCGACCACGGCGGTGCTGAGGCGCCAGCCGACCGAGCTCTGCAGGCCGAAGAGGTCGAGGCCGAGTGAGATGATCCACTTGCCGAGCGGCGGATGCGCGATGAATGCCGGCGCACCCGTGTACGTCACGGCCTGCCCGCTGGCGATGGCGAGGTCGGTGCCGGCGGGCCAGGCACCCTCGAATCCGAGGTGCGAGAGCGTCCAGGCATCCTTCACATAGAAGGTCTCGTCGAACACCAGTTTGTGCGGATACCCCAGGTGCCAGAGCCGCAGCACCGCGGCGAGAAGGGTGACGGCGACGGGGCCACCCCAGTGTGCCAACCAGCGGCGCAGGGGAGTCTGGTCGAACCAGGCTCCCGCCATCTCGAGACGGGTTGCCTGCGCGGCGGGGGTCGGGGTGGCGGCGACGAGCGCGTCGAAGGCGGGCTCGGGTCTGGTCACCAGGCCATCGTAGGGGAGCGGCGGTGGGAGGATTGGTGGGTGCTCATCCTCGCCGCGACTCCGATCGGTAATCTCGGCGACGCCTCGCGGCGTCTCGTGGAGGCGCTCGAGAACGCCGAGGTGATCGCCTCCGAAGACACCCGCGTCACCATCCACCTGATGCGCGCGCTGGGGGTCGAGAACCGGCCCCGGCTCATCGCCCTGCACGAGCACAACGAGGTGGCGAAGGCGGCCGAGATCGTCGAGCTGGCACGCGACACCGACGTGCTGGTGCTGACGGATGCCGGCATGCCCGCGATCAGCGACCCCGGCTTCTCGATCGTGGCCGCTGCCGCCGCGGCCGGAGTCACCGTGACGGCGCTGCCCGGCCCGTCGGCCGTGCTCACCGCGCTCGCCGTGTCGGGGCTGCCGACCGATCGGTTCAGCTTCGAGGGCTTTCTGCCGCGCAAGGGTCGCGTGGCCTACTTCGCCGCGCTCGCGACCGAACAGCGCACCATGGTCTTTTTCGAGTCGCCGAACCGGCTGGCCGATGCTCTGCGCGACCTGGCAACGTCGATGGGGGACTCGCGCCGTGTGGTGGTCTGCCGCGAGCTCACCAAGATGTACGAAGAGGTCAAGCGCGGCACCGCCGCCGAGCTGGCCGAGTGGGCATCCGAAGGGGTCCGCGGGGAGATCTGCATCGTGGTGGAGGGGGCCGCGCCGGTGGCGTTCGACCTCGATGCCGGTATCGCCCAGGTGCGTGAGCTCGTGGCATCCGGTGCCCGGCTCAAGGAGGCGTCGACCGAGGTCGCCTCCCTCACCGGCCTGAGCCGGCGCGACCTCTACGAGGGCGCGCTCACCCGCCGCTGACGTCGTGCCTTACGTCGCCGAACTGCCCAAGATGGTGGTCGAATCCGCAATTCGGGCAGCCATGTTGGGCAGTTCGGCGGCTAAGGACGCAACAGACGACGGATGCGGGCGACGAGCTCGATCTCATCCTTCAGGTCGTCCCAATTGATTTCCATGACGCGCCAGCCGTGTGATTCGAGGCGGGATCTGCGCGTCATGTCTTTGCGCCACTGCTCCTTCGTGCGGTGGTAGTCGCCCTGATATTCAAGAATCAGCTTCTGCTCCGAGAACGTGAAGTCTGGGCGGACGGCTTGTCCCGTCTCGGTGTTGACAATGCTGTGATTGATCGTCGGTTTCGGGAGGCCATGGAGAGCGAGGATGACGCGGAGCATCGACTCGGGTGGGGACTCAGCGCGATCGTCGAGGAGCGGAAGCGCCTGCCGGATCGTCGTCATTCCGCGACGGCCGAGGAAGTGCTGCGACATCGCGACCAAGTCCATGCGATCGACGAGTGGTAGCCGCCAATGTATGAGGTGGTCGCCCGCTGCCACCAGGTCGAGCAGGCCGACTGTCGATGACAGGTCGCACCACGTACGTGCTGGCGACGTGTGTCGGAGTCCTTGCGACGCGACAACATCCTGCGGACGGATGGTCAACTCGTGGCCGCGTAGGCCCCGCGCATGGGGTGCTCGAGCTGGCGACGACAGAGCGACATCAACAATCGGCGACGTTTGCATCCGCAGCGGAAGGGGCATCCCGATCAGGCGAGCGGCGGTGACATGACTGAAGAAGGCATCTTCGGGCAGTCTCGTCGCGAACATTCGACACCGCTCGAGTAGGGTCCGTTCCGGAGAGGCGTGGACGCGGACTCCATAGATTGATCTGTCCCAGCGCTGCGCTCGCAGGGACGCTCGGCTAGCACCGGAGGCGAGAGCATCGCCCACGAGAAAAGGTCTCGAGCCGTTGAAACTCATGCGAGTGAGGATGCCGGAGTTGCGGGCGTCCGCGCTCCCGTTTTCCACAGGCGACCCCGAACTTCCCAAGATGGCTGCCAGATGCACCACTTGGGCAGCCATCTTGGGCAGTTCGGCGGAATCCGGCAGCGGCGTAACGCGAGAGCGGCAGGAATTAGGATGGGCGATATGGCCGCCGGAGAATCCTTCTATATTGCGACGCCCATCTTCTACGTCAACGACGTGCCGCACATCGGCCACGCGTACACCGAAGTTGCGGCCGACCTCCTCGCTCGCTGGCACCGGCAGGGCGGCGATGACACCTGGCTGCTGACCGGCACCGACGAGCACGGGCAGAAGATCCTGCGCACGGCCGTGGCGAACGACACGACGCCCAAGGCCTGGGCCGACACGCTGGTGGCGGATGCCTGGCAACCGTTGCTGAAGACGATCGAGATCGCGAACGACGACTTCATTCGCACGACGGACAAGCGTCACGAAGAGGGCGTGCTGATCTTCCTGCAGAAGCTCTACGACGACGGCTTCATCTACTCCGGCGAGTACGAGGGCTATTACTGCGTCGGCTGCGAGGAGTACAAGCAGCTCGACGACCTGATGGAGACCGAGGACGGCGACTACGCCGGGCAGCTGGTCTGCAAGATCCACGGCCGCCCGGTGGAGATCCTCAAGGAGAAGAACTACTTCTTCCGCATGAGCGACTTCCAGCAGCGCCTGCTCGACCTGTACGAATCGCAGCCGGACTTCATCCAGCCGGAGAGCGTGCGCAACGAGATCATCCAGTTCGTGAAGCAGGGTCTCGACGACCTGTCGATCTCGCGGTCGAGCTTCGACTGGGGCATCAAGATCCCGTGGGATGACACGCACATCGTCTACGTCTGGTTCGAGGCGCTGATGAACTACGTCACCGCGATCGGCTACGGCGTCGACCAGGAGAATTTCGAGCGCCGCTGGCCGGCGGTGCAGCTGGTCGGTAAGGACATCGCCCGCTTCCATGCGGTCATCTGGCCGGCGATGCTCATGGCCGCGGGACTGCCGGTTCCGAAGCGCGTCTTCGGCCACGGCTGGCTGCTGGTCGGCGGCGAGAAGATGTCCAAGTCGAAGCTCACGGGTATCGCCCCCGAGCAGATCACCGAGACCTTCGGTGCCGACGCCTTCCGCTACTACTTCATGCGCGCCATCAGCTTCGGCCAGGACGGCTCCTTCAGCTGGGAAGACCTCAGCGCCCGCTACCAGGCCGAGCTGGCGAACGGATTCGGCAACCTCGCCTCCCGGGTGATCGCGATGGTCACCCGGTACCGCGACGGCGTCATCCCCGCGCCGGGTGCGTTCGAACCCGCCGACGAGGCCATCTTCCAGACGGCTCGGGATGTCACGGCCGGCGCGGATGCGGCGATCGAACGTTTCGCGATCAACGAGGCGCTCGCCGTGATCTGGAACCTGGTCGACGAGCTGAACGGCTACATCACCATCCAGGAGCCGTGGGCCCTGTCGAAGGACCCGGAGAAGGCGGAGCGACTGAACACCGTGCTGTTCACCGTGGTCCGCGGGCTCGGCACGCTCGCTGTGCTGCTGGCTCCGGTCATCCCGACCGCGTCGGCGAAGCTGTGGGCCGCGCTCGGTGGCGACGGTGCGGTCGATGCTCAGGACATCCGTGCGGCATTCGACTGGGAAGGTGGACCGAGCGTCACTCCGCTCGAGTCGTCACTGTTCCCGCGCATCGAGCAGACTCCCGCTGAGTAGGGTGCTAGGCATGACGGCAGCACCAGCGGGGGGAGCGCAGTGACCGGAGCACACGTGCGGGAGCGCGATCCCGAGCACAGCCAGAAGCGCGACCTCAGCTACCCGCCGCTGCCGGTGCCGCTCGTCGTCGGCACCTACGACAACCACACCCACCTGGACCCTTCGACAGGCTCAGGGCGGCGGATCGGTGATGAGGACGACCCGCTCGACTATCTCGAGCAGCTCGACCGTGCCTCCAGCGTCGGAATCCGCGGCGTCGTGCAGGTCGGCGGCGACCTCGAGACCTCGCGGTGGTCGGCGGAGATGGCCGCCAAGGAGCCGCGGATGCTCGCGGCCGTCGCCATCCACCCGAACGAGGCACCGCGCTACGAGGCAGCGGGGGAGCTGGATGCCGCGATCGCCGAGATCGATGAGCTGGCCGCCCGCCCGCGCGTCCGTGCCGTCGGCGAGACCGGACTCGACTTCTTCCGCACCGACAGTGACGGCATCCCGGCCCAGATCCGTTCCTTCGAGGCGCACATCGACATCGCCAAGAAGCACGGCCTGGCGATGCAGATCCACGACCGCGACGCCCACGATGCGGTCATCTCCACCCTGCTGCGCGTCGGAGCCCCCGAGAAGACCGTCTTCCACTGCTTCTCGGGCGATGCCGACATGGCGCGTGTCTGTGCCGACCACGGCTGGTACCTGTCATTCGCCGGCACCGTCACGTTCAAGAACGCGACGAACCTGCGCGAGGCGCTCGAGCTCATCCCCCGTGACCTGATCCTGGTGGAGACGGATGCCCCCTACCTCACCCCGACGCCCTACCGCGGGCGGCCGAACGCGCCGTACCTGATTCCGACCACGCTGCGCTTCATGGCAGACCACCTCGGCACCGACGTGTCGATGCTCGCGGCGCAGATCACCTCGAACACCGAGCTGGTCTACGGCAGCTGGGATTCGGAGCCGGTGCTGCACGGCGAGGACGAGCCGCTCGACTACGACCCGGCGGACATCGCGTGAGCCAGCCGCGCGCCAGCCTGCTCGGACCGGCGGAGATCCGCGACCTCGCCGAGCTGCTCGATCTGCAGCCGACGAAGAAGCTCGGCCAGAACTTCGTCATCGACGCCAACACCGTGCGCCGCATCGTCAAGGCGAGCGGGGTGACCGCCGGCGAGAGCGTCGTGGAGGTCGGCCCGGGGTTGGGATCGTTGACCCTCGGGATACTGGAGGCCGGGGCATCCGTCGTCGCCGTCGAGATCGACAATCGTCTGGCCGGTCAGCTGCCGAAGACCGTGTCAGAGCTGCAGCCGGATGCCGTGCTCACCGTGATCCTGCAGGACGCGATGACCGTCACCGAGCTTCCCGGCGACCCGACCGCCCTGGTCGCGAACCTGCCGTACAACATCTCGGTGCCGGTGCTGCTGCACTTCATCGAGCTGTTCCCCGGCATCGACAAGGCGCTCGTGATGGTGCAGGCCGAGGTCGGGCAGCGCATCGCCGCCGAGCCCGGGTCGAAGATCTACGGCAGTCCGAGCCTCAAGGCGGCGTGGTACGGGCGCTGGAGCACAGCCGGGATGGTGAGCCGTCAGGTGTTCTGGCCGGTGCCGAACGTCGACTCGATCCTGGTGCGCTTCGCCCGGGAGGAGCAGCCCGGCACCGAGGAGGAACGACTCGCGACGTTCGCGCTCATCGATGCGGCGTTCCAGCAGCGCCGGAAGATGCTGCGGCAGTCGCTGTCGGTCGTGCTCGGGGATAGCGCCGCGGCATCCGCCCGACTGGAGGCGGCCGGCGTGGCCCCGACGGCGCGCGGTGAGGAGCTGACGGTACTCGACTTCCTGCGGATCGTTCGGGCCGCCGGAGTATAGGCGAACTCGTCGTGCTCGGCCCGTCCAGTAGGTTGGAGACATGACCACCGCGGGCGCCACGAAGGCCGTTCACGTCAAGGCGCCGGGCAAGATCAACGTCTTCCTGAAGGTCGGCGCTCTGCTCGATGACGGCTATCACGACGTCGCGACCGCGTACCAGGCCGTCTCCCTGTTCGAAGACGTTCGCGCGACCCCCGCCGACGACTTCTCGGTCAGTTTCACCGGCTCGATCGACACCTCGGCGCTCGCCGTCGACGGAACCAATCTGGCGATCAGGGCGGCGACGCTGCTCGCGCATCGCGCCGGCTACCGCCGCGGTGTGCACCTCGAAATCGAGAAGCACGTGCCCATCGCGGGCGGCATGGGCGGCGGGTCGGCGGATGCCGCGGCCACCCTCCTCGCCTGCGACACCCTCTGGGGCACCGACCTTGGTCGCGACGAGCTGATGGAGCTCGCGGCGACCCTCGGCTCCGACGTTCCCTTCGCTCTCGCCGGCGGCACCGCGATCGGCACCGGGCGCGGCGACAAGCTCAGCCCTGCCCTCGCCGCCGGGCAGTTCCAGTGGGTGCTCGCCCTTGCCGACTTCGGCATGAGCACGCCCGAGGTCTACAGCGAACTCGACCGGCACCGCGACCGGCACGCGCAGGACATCTTCCCGGCCGCCATCGCCCCGCAGGTCGACACCGGTGTGCTGCAGGCGCTGCGAGCCGGCGACCCGCACATGCTCGCCGAGGCGATGCACAACGACCTGCAGGCGCCCGCATTACACCTCGAGCCCGAGCTCGCCTCGGTGGTCCAGCTCGGCGAGGAGAACGGCGCGCTCGCGGGCATCGTCTCCGGCTCGGGCCCGACCATCGCCTTCCTCGCCCCCGACCTCGACGGTGCCCTCGAACTGCAGATCGCGCTCAGCGCTGCCCGCCTCACCGTGGTGCGCGCCACGGGACCTGTGCACGGCGCCCGCGTCGTCGGCGACTAGCCGCGCTTCGGCAGGCTCTGCGCACGCGCATCCACGTGCGAAATGCAGGCAATTCTCGCGTAACGTCGGCGTGTCTGCGCGGACACGCCGAGGTGGCCGCCAGGTCGCCTGCATTTCGGACGTGTGTGCCCCGCGGGGTAGCGAGCCGGCCGTTCGACGAGCCGCCCGGCTAGCGCGGCGTGCGGCGGCGATACAGGATGTCGGCGGCCAGTACCGCAAGCACACCGAGCGCGTAGGCCACCAGGTCGCTCCACGCGAATCCGGATCCGAGCACGAGGGCCGACGGAGGAAATGCCCGCGCGAGTGCGGCTGGGATGCCGCTGAGCTGCGCGAGTTCGACGAGCGCGCAGACGGCGAATGCGATGCCGGCGACGAGCGTGGGCCGGGTGCGCGGCGCGACGAGCATCACCAGCAGCGCGATGAGCACGGCGTAGAGGGCGTCCGCCAGGAAGGCGGCGAGCTCCCCTCCGAGGAGGTAGTGCACGCCGAGCCCCGCCGCGATGACGAGGGCTGCGAGGGCGAGGACGGGCAACCGGCGACGCGGTCGAGCGGCGGCGGAGGTCATCCGCTCAGCCTAAGTGGGCAGCCGTCAGCCCATCCCGAGCGGAATCCATGCCGGTCAGCGCACGTAGCGCACGATGTTGGTGGTCGAGACGTTCCACTCCCGCTCCGCGCGGAAGCCGAGCGCGGCGAGTTTCTCGGTGACGCTGGGACGCCAGTCCTGCTTGTCACTCGTGATAAGCCAGGCCACCGAGGTGCCGTCGAGACGGTCGGTCACCTGCTCGAGCGGGTATGCCGTCTCCCAGAGTGTGCCGTTCGCGGCTCCGGTCTTCGCCAGTTTCACATCGACGAGGCCGGTGAAGGCAGCGGGGTAGGAGTACTCGATCACGCGGCTGGTCGCGGCCCGGTGTTTGCGCAGCGGCCCCCAGATGACGGCCTCGGCGGTGCCCGGAGCGTCCGACGCACGCTGGGTGGCCACGATCTCGGCGACCTGGTTCCACGCGGTGGACTGCTTCGCCGTCGGCGCGCGCTGCGCGACGTAGGAGGGCACTGTGAGCGCCGCGCAGAGGGCGACGATCGCCGCCGCCATCCACCAGCGGCGAACGGATGTCGCGGCCACCGCCATCAGCACCGCCGCCGCGGGCGCGCTGAACGTGACATACCGCGCCGAGTACAGCGGATCCACCAGCACCGACGCGACCAGGAGCCCGGCGGTCGGCACGACGAGCCAGGGCAGCACCACCGCGGCCAGTCCCGGCTCGCGCCCGCGGCCGCCTCGGCGTAGTAAGAGCGCGGCGCCCGCGACGATCAGGATCCAGCCCGCGATGGCGAAGGTGTTGTTGCGGTAGAACCACTGCGCGACGATGACGCCGTGCAGGGTGTCGGGGTTCAGGGGATCGATCCAGGCCACCTGCGCCGACTGTGCGCCGGCGAGTCGGAGCAGCGGCAGGCTGGCGAGACCGGCGACGGCGGCGGCAGCGGCGAACCGTCCCGCCGAGCGCGGGTCGCGGCGGGCGGTCAGGGCGACGGTGACGGCGTGCGCGAGGATGACGAGCGCGAGATAGAGGAAGGTCCAGACGGCGAGGGTGGCGAGCGCCGCATAGGCCGTCCACCAGACCAGCTGGGTCCGGCGGGAGGCACCGCCACGACGCCATGCCCCGACGAGCACCAGGGTGAGGGCGATGGCAAGCACCACCTGAACGGCGTAGGAGCGCCCCTCGCCGCCCATCCAGGTCACCCGGGGCAGCAGCAAGAACAGCACCGCCGACAGCAGTGCGAGACGTTCGGAGCCGAACTGCCGCATCAGCAGCAGGAGCAGGGCGGCGGCGAATCCGGTCGCGGCGGCACTGGGCAGCCGCAGCGTCGCAGGCGAATAGCCGACCAGGTCGAACCACACGTGCATGCCGGCGTAGTACACGCCGTGGACAGCATCGATTCCGCCCAGCATCTGCACCAGCTGCGGCCAGCTGCGGGCGGTGGCCGAGATCGTCGCCGACTCGTCGAACCAGACCGACGGCACCCAGGAGAACGCGAAGGTCGCCAGGAATCCCAGGAGACCGACGGATGCCGGGGCGATCAGGCGGCGGGAGGAGAGCGGCGGGCGCGGTACCGCGGGGGGTGCCGTGGGCTGGAGCGTGGTCATCCGGTCACCTCCTCAGGCGGGGCCGACGGATCTCAGAGCGTCGACGGGTCTCATAACGATGATGGGGCCCGCCGCAGCATCTGCGGCGAACCCCATCGGTAGCGCGTCTGATTCGTTACTTCGTGGCGACCGTGATGGTCGCGACCCCGACCAGCAGCTGCGACTTCACGGCGTCGGTGCTGAAGGTCTTGTTCAGCAGGTCTGCGGCGACCTTGGAGATGTGCACCGTGGTGCCGGTGAGGATGGCGTTGTCGCCGTCCATCTGCAGCGGCTGCAGCGTTCCGCCGTAGAGGTTGAACAGGAGGGCCTGCGTGGCGGCGGAGGTGCCGTTCACTGCGACGTCACCGTACAGCTTCGAGGTGCCCGGGTCGATGGTGAAGTTGGTCAGCTCTACGGTGGTGCCGCCGGCCGCCAGCGAGAAGCCGGAACCCTCGTGCTGGATCGAGCCCTGCACGTAGGGGCGGTACTTCTCGCTCGGATCGAAGTACTTGACGTTGCCGCCCGTGATCGGGAAGTGCAGGCTGCCGTCGGTGAGCGTCGCGGTGCCAACCGTGCCGGGCGTGAGACCCAGGGTGGTGAGGGCGCTGGCGAAGCCGGCGTCGAGCTTGACCGCGGTGTCGACGCCGGTCAGAGCCGGGATGTCCGCGAGGGGCTTCGGGTCGGCCTGCGAGGAGGTCGACGAGTCGGAGGACTTGGTGGGGGTGTCCGAGCTGGAGCTCATCGAGCATCCGGCCAGTGTGGCGACGAGGAGGCCGGCGGCGGCGAATCCGATGGTTGCCTTGGCGGCGGTTTTCGTGAACGAAAGCATGGTCTTTATCCCTTTCCGCGCCTGCCGGTGGTGGCGGGCGGTTCTGGAAAGGCGTTCGGTCACCTGGCCCGAAACGGTGGGGACGTTACCGTTTCGTGACCAAACGGCGCGCCCGGGGGATCCACATCTGGCGGTGGCAGGTGACCGCCAGCACCACCACGACCGCCGCTCCGACGGTGATCGGAGTGATGCCCGGCATCGGGGCCAGCAGCCGCACGGTGAGGGCGAGTGGAACGGCGAACCACTCCCAGCGGCCGGTGAGTGCGATGAACGGCACGAGCAGCAGGGCGTACCAGGGATAGCGCGGGCTGACGATGAGCAGCACGGTGCCGATCATCACCAGCTGCCCGAACCAGGGGCGCAGCGGGTCGGTCTTCCACCAGACCAGCGCCGCGGTCAGTGCGATGAGCAGTGCGGCGACCACGAGCGCCCCGGTTCCCGGCACGACCAGGCCGATCAACGCGAACCGATTGCCGCTCTCGTAGCCCTCCTCGCTGAGGTAGCCGGGGAGGTAGCCGAGCACGCCGAGCCCGGTGGCGATCACGTAGGGGATGTAGAGCACGGCGAAGGTGGCGGCGGCCGCGATGATGATCTTCCACGGCTGTTTCTTGAGCAGGGCCGGCGCGGCGATCACAGGAATGAGCTTCGCGGCGATCGCGGCACCCAGCGCGATGCCGCCGCGAAAGCGGAAGCCACGGGAGACCGCGAGGGTCGCCACCACGACGAGCAGGCTGGCGAGGACATCCACGTGGGAGTTGGTGACGGCCTCGGTGGCGACGAGCGGGCTCCAGGCCCAGAGGGCGGCCCAGCGCGGGTCGATGCCGCGGCGCCGCATCGCGGTGATCAGCAGCACGGTGACGCCGACGCTGAGCAGTAGACCGGCGAGCTGCAACGGCCAGTACGCGGCACTCGGTGGCACCAGCAGCCGAACCCCGGCGAAGTACAGTTCGCTCGTCGGTGGGTAGATCGTGTTCACCTTCGACCGGTTGATCGCCGTGCAGAGCGGATCGCCCGACGGGATGCCCGAGGTCTTGTGGGTGCGCGGCTCGAGACAGCTGTGGGTGCCGTCGGCATTCTCGCGCGGGGTCGGGAACAGCCACTCTGTGCGCAGGTGCGCCAACTCGTCGGCGACGGGCACGTAGGCGTACGGGGAGATACCGGCGTCTTGAACGATGCCGTCCCAGGCGTAGCGGGCCGAGTCGGTGCTGGTGTTGGGGGGCCCGGCCATCGCCGCACCGCCGAGCAACACCGAACCGGCGACGACGAGCACGATCGCCGCGCGGATCGGAACCGCCCGGAGCAGAATGACGGCGAGGCCGAACAACAGCCAGAGACCGGCCGTGCACAACAGCAGCGCGGTGCCGTGCTTCGGGTCGTGGAAGCCGAGCGCGCTCACCGCGAACGCGGTGAGCGCCACCATCGCGGCGACGACGATCGCGGTAAGGATTGTTCGCTTCACGTCGCCGACCGTACAGGGGGTTCGGTGTCGATCGGTGAAACCCGTCGAACGCGGTGGCCGCGCCGAACACCCCATATGGCCACGACGGAAGCAGACTGACACCATGCGGCGACTCCTGCTCGAAGCACGGCACGCTCTCGCGAGCCCCTCACGCAACCCGCGCATGGCCGTCGTGATCGGGCGGCTGCTCGGCGCGGCGTTCCTGCTGTGCTTCGGTACAGGGCTGTACAGCCACTTCCTTCAGGATCCGCTGCCCTGGATGGTGTTCGCCCCGCGGCCGTTCTGGCTCTACCAGATCACCCAGGGCATCCACATCACGGCTGGCATCGCCTGCTTTCCGCTGCTGCTGGCGAAGCTCTACGTGGTGTTTCCCGACCTGTTCACCTACCCGCCGATCACGAACTTCACGGGGTTCTTGGAGCGCGCCTCGATCGCGATCTTCGTGTCGTCGTCGCTCGTGCAGATCGTCATCGGACTGTTCGACACCTTCCAGTGGTATCCGTTCCCGTTCAACTTCCGACAGGTGCATTTCGCGCTGTCGTTCGTGATCATCGGCTCGCTCGCCATCCACATCGCGGTGAAGCTGCCGAAGATCTCCCGCTACTGGACCCACGCCGATTCCTTCGACGCCGAGGGAGACCTCACGCTCGATGAGGCGGATGTCGCCCCCACCGACGCGACGGTCGCCGCCGAGCTGGCGCAGCATCCGACGCCGCTCGGACCCATCGTCTACCGGGCCGACCGCCTCACCGGTCGCCTGTTCGCGTGGATCGACAGTGCGCCGGTGCGGAACTCCCCTCGGGATGCCCGGGTGTCGCGACGGGGCTTCGTCGCCACCGTCGGCATCGCGGTCGCCGCGCTGGTCGGCCTGACCGCGGGCCAATCCTTTGCCATCTTCGGCGGCTCGAATGTCTTCGCGCCGCGCAAAATGGGCATCGGCCCGAACCGGTTGCCGATCAACCGCACCGCCCGGGCTGCCCAGGTGACGGATGACATGGTCGGCCCGGCCTGGACCCTCACCGTGCAGCGCGGCGACGCCATCAGCACCTTCACGCGCGAGCAACTGCTGGCTTTGCCGCAGCACGAGGTGCAGCTGCCGATCGCCTGCGTCGAAGGATGGAGCCAGCTCGCGACCTGGAAGGGCGTGCGGCTGAGGGACCTGACCGCGACGGTGGGTCGGCGCGCCGGTGAAGACCTGCGGCTCACCAGCCTCGAGGTGAAGGGCGGCTATCGCGTCACCGAGATGGGGCACGAGTACATCGAGGACGACCTCACCCTGGTCGCCCTGGAGCTGAACGGCGCGACCCTGGCCATGGATCACGGCTATCCCGCCCGCATGATCGCGCCCGGTCGCCCCGGCGTGCTGCAGACCAAGTGGCTGTCGACGCTGGAGGTGCTGTCGTGAAGCTCGCCCGAGTCATCCTGATCACGTTCGGAGTGCTGGTGCTGATCCTCGGCGTCGTGGTGCTGTTCGAGACCAACACCCTCAAGAAGATCGCCGGGCTCGCCTCATGGCTGATCCTCGCGCTGATCGTGCACGACGGCATCATCGCGGGAATCACCTTTGCGACGGCATTCACGCTGCGCAAAGCCGGCCGCAGGGTGCCGACGGTGGTGCTCGCGATCGTGCAGGGTGCCCTGGTGATCGCGTCGATCTTCGCGATCGTCGTGGTGCCGGAGATCTACAAGAAGTCGATCGGGGTGAAGAACCCGACGGTGCTGCCGCTCGACTACGGGCCATCGCTCGTCGTCTTCTGGGTCGTGCTGGCGGCGCTCGCCGCGGTCGGTGTCGCGCTCTACCTGGTGCGGTCGCGGATGCGGCGTGTGGCGGCAGTTCGCTGATCGAGTAGGCAGCGACGAAGGAGCAGCCGCATCGTCCTTCGACAGGCTCAGGAACCGATGAGCACGGTCCCTGAGCTTGTCGAAGGGCGCGGGCGCTACGCGCGCACGAAGCGGGTGAAGCTGCGACCGTCCTCCACCCAGGCGGCGGCGAGGCGCAACCCGACGTGCGGGGCCCGGCGGGCGAGGGCGAGCCGCCCGATCTCGGCCCAGGGAAACTCGTCGCTCTGTTCACCGTGGATGTCCGCGAGGGTGCCGGTGAACACGTCGTCCCGCAGGGGGTCGCCGTTCACCTCGACCACGACGGATCCGTCGGGGGAGACGAGCTCGCGACACCGTGCCATGAGCGCGCTCGGGTCACCGCCGATGCCGATGTTGCCGTCCACGAGCAGAGCGGTGGCCCAGCTGCCTTCGAGCGGCACCATGTCGAACACCGACAGATTGAGCACGCGGAGCCGGGCGGCACGGGCGATCGCCACGGCGGTGGGGGAGACGTCGATGCCCAGGGCGACGAGCCCCAGGTCGTTCGCGGCGCGCACCATCCGCCCGGGGCCGCAGCCGATGTCGAGCACGGGACCGGTCACCCCGCGCAGCAGAGCGATGTCGGTGGCGTCGGCGTCGTCGCTCCAGCGGGCGGCGTTCATCGTCGAATGAGGAACGGATGACCCGGCCCGCGCATCACGCAGAAACAGCACATCGTCATCACGCCGCAGCGCTCGGGCATAGGGCTCCGAGCCGCCGGAACCGAAGGTGGCGACCGCGAGGCTCACAGCGCACCGCCGTCGACGCCGGCCGCGCTGTCGAAAGTGCCCGCGCTGTCGAAGGATGCGAGGGTGCGGGAGAACCGGGTATCGGGCGCGAGAGCGGCGACGGCCCGGGCATCCGCGATGGTGTCCACGTCGATCAGCTCGGGGAGCATGCCGACTCCGAGGCCGGCGGTGCGCAGCGCCCGAAGTTGCAGGTCTCCGGTGTCGTCGCGCGACATCGGCACGCCACGGATGAGGTCACCGTTCGGTTCGGCGAGCGCGAGCGTCCAGTATCCGCCGTCGTTGGCGTAGCCGAGCCAGGCGTCGACGCCGTCGGGCCATGGCGCGAACACCGGGGCCAGGTGGTCGGCGGTCAGCTGGGGGGTGTCCATGCCGACGAGCACGGTCGGCCCGTCGCATTCGTCGAAGATCGCACCGAGGCGCATGTCGAGGTCTCCGCTCACTTGATGTATCACATCGAATGGTTCGGAGCCCTGGGGTAAGAGGTTGCCGTCGAAGGCAAGAATGCGTCGCGTCGCCGGCAGCGCGGTCACCACGGCGAGAGTGTCGGCGAGCGCGGCGGCGGCCAGCTCGGCCGCCTGCTCGTAGCTGAGCGGCGGGTGGAGCCGGGTCTTCACCCGGCCCGGAATCGTCTCCTTGGCGATGACGATGACGGTGGTCACCGCCGCTCCTCGCGCAGCAGCCGGGACATGTCCTTCACCGCGGTGACCGTTCCCCGCAGCGTCCCGGTCACCTTCGAGCGTCCGACCCGCGGTGAATACGGTGCGTCCACCTCCACGACGTTCAGGCCGGCGGATGCTGCGCGCAGCACCATCTCGAGCGGGTACCCGCTCCGCCGGTCCCGGAGGTCGAAGCGCAGAAGCTGTTCCCGTCGGGCGACCCGCATCGGACCGAGGTCGTGCAGCGGGATGCCCGTCGCCCGGCGCATCAGCACCGCGAGCGCGCGGTTGGCGACGCGCGCGTGCAGCGGCCAGGCCCCGCGCACGGTCGGCCGGCGTCGCCCGAGCACCAGGTCCGCCGCGCCCGACTCGAGCAGGGCGACCATGGCGGGCAGGTCGGCGGGGTCCATCGAGGAGTCAGCATCGCAGAACGCGACGACCGGGGCGGTGGCGGCCAGGAGTCCGGCGTGGGCCGCCGCACCGAAACCGCGGTGGGTCTCGGTCACCACGAGGGCGCCGTGGGCGCGGGCCACGGCGGCGGAGTCATCCGTCGATCCGTTGTCGACCACGATCGCGCGGTACCCTTCGGGGATGCGCGACAGCACCCAGGGCAGGGCTGCGGCCTCATTCAGGCAGGGCAGCACGATCTCTACCCCTGGTGTGGTCACGGTTCGAGCGTAGGCGTGCAGCTCGCTGGAGGGTGTAGCGACGTACCCTGAGACATGACCACTCGCTCGGCCCGCTGGCTGGCCGCCCTCGCCGGCGTGGTGTCCGCCACCGTGGTTCTGGGGGTCGCCGAGCTGTGCTCGCTGATCACCGGAAACGCGGGCAGCCCGATCTTCGCCGTCGGCTCGCTGGTGATCGATCTCGCTCCGCCCGGCGCCAAAGACCTCATGATCAGCCTGTTCGGCACGGGGGATAAGGCCGTGCTGCTCACCCTCCTCGGCATCCTCATCGTTGCGGGGTCGGCCGGCGCGGGCATCCTGGAGTTGCGGGGCAGCCCATTCGGCGTGGTCGTCTTCGGTGTCGCCAGTCTGATCGCGCTCATCGCGGTGCTGACCCGGGCCGGTGCCACCGGTATGGACGGGGTGCCGACCGTCATCGGCGCGGTCGCCGGCGTCGTGGTGTTGCGCATCGCGATCCAGCGCCTGACGGTCTGGCGCTCCGCTCCGGTCGACGGGGCGGCCGCCGCCGTCGCGCGGCGTCGCTTCCTCACCATCACCGTCGTGGCGGGGGCCGCGGCGCTCCTCGCCGGCACTGGCGCGCGGATCAAGAATTCCGGTAGCACCGTGATCAGCGAGGCGCGCAAGGCGCTGAAGCTGCCCGCGCCCGCCACGCCCTCGCCGCCCGTGCCCGCCGGTGCGCAACTCGACGTGACCGGAATCTCGCCCTACATCACCCCGAACAAGGACTTCTACCGCATCGACACCGCGCTGGTGGTGCCCACCGTCGACGCCGACACCTGGACGCTGAAGGTCACCGGCATGGTCGAGAACGAGATCGAGATCAGCTTCGCCGAGCTGCTGAAGAAGCCGCTCACCGAGCACGTCCTCACCCTCGCCTGCGTCTCCAACGACGTGGGCGGCGACCTCATCGGCAACGCGCGCTGGCTCGGCTGGCCGATCCGCGACCTGCTCGCCCTGGCTGTGCCCTCCGGGGAGGCCGACATGGTGCTCTCCACCAGCGTCGACGGATTCACCGCCGGCACCCCGCTCGACGTGCTGCAGGACGAGAACACGGATGCCCTGCTCGCCGTCGGCATGAACGGCACCCCGCTGCCGGTCGAACACGGCTACCCCGTACGCATGGTCGTGCCGGGGCTCTACGGCTACGTCTCCGCGACCAAGTGGGTCGTGAAGCTCGAGGTCACCCAGTTCGCCAAGGCGGAGGGCTATTGGACCCCGCGCGGCTGGGACGCCCTCGGCCCGATCAAGCTCGAGTCGCGCATCGACACCCCTCGCGATGGGGCACGGCTCGGTTCTGGAAAGACCATCCCGATCGCGGGCGTCGCCTGGTGCCAGCACATCGGGGTGAAGCAGGTCGAGGTGCGGGTCGACGACGGCGACTGGAACGTGGCCACCCTGGCCGACTCGGTCTCGGCCGACACCTGGCGCCAGTGGGTCTACCCGTGGGAGCCGACCGACGGCAATCACACGTTCACCGTGCGCGCGACGGATGCCGAGGGCACCGTGCAGACGCAGAAGTACGCGCCGCCCGCGCCGAACGGCGCGACGGGGTGGGATTCGATCGACGTCACCGTCGGCTAGTCCGGTACAACGGCAGCGCGCAATGGGGCCGTGGCGAACTCGCGCATGCCGGCCTCGAAGCCGACGCTCGGCGCCCATCCCAGTTCCGTTCTCAGGCGGGCGGATGACGCGGTCACATGCCGCACGTCGCCCAACCGGTACTCGCCCGTCGTCACCGGCTCGAGCCCGGCCGGGCGGGTCAGCGCTGCCGCGAGCTCGCCGATGGTGTGCACCTGACCGCTGCCGACGTTGAACGCGCGAAAGCCTGAGCCGTTCGATTCCGGCCCCTGCCAGTCGAGCGCGGCGAGGTTGGCGCTCGCGACGTCGCGCACGTGTACGAAGTCGCGGCGTTGTGCGCCGTCCTCGAACACCCGGGGCGCCTCGCCGCGTTCGATGGCCGACCGGAACAGTGACGCGACGCCCGCGTACGGCGTGTTCTGCGGCATCCCCGGCCCGTAGACGTTGTGGTACCTGAGGGCCACCGCCGTGCCGCCGGTGGCGCGGGCCCAGGCCGAGGCCAGGAACTCCTGCTGCAGCTTGGTGGCGGCGTAGACGTTGCGCGGGTCGAGCGGGGCGTCCTCGTCGATGAGTCCGGGGGTCAACGGATGTCCGTCCTCGTCCAGCGGATCGAAGCGTCTGGCGTCGAGGTCCTCCACCCGGCGCGCGGCGGGGCGGGTGAGGCCGTGTGGACCGGTATAGGCGCCCTCGCCGTAGACAACCATCGAGGAGGCCAGCACCAGGCGGGACTTCTGCGCGGCAGCCATCGCCGCGAGCAGCACCGCCGTGCCGAGGTCGTTGCTGCCGACGTAGTCGGGGGCGTCGGCGAAGTCCACACCGAGCCCGACCTTCGCGGCCTGATGGCTGACTGCATCGACGCCGTCGAGCGCCGCGTCGACGGTGGTGCGGTCGCGGACGTCGCCCGCCACGAACTCGACGCCGGGATTGTCGTAGCCGCTTCCATGCACATCGGGTCGCAGCGAGTCGAGCACGCGCACCTGCCAGCCGCGCTCGAGCGCCTGTTCGACGATGGCGGACCCGATGAACCCGGCCCCGCCGGTGACCAGGAGTTTCACGCGGTCGGGCGCGCGAGCACGGCCCGCACCTCGTCCGGGGCGATCGAGACGCGCGGGAGGTAATCGGCGGGGATCGCCCGCACGATCGCCTCGATGGCCGCGATGATGCGGGGTTGAGCCGCGGCGAGCCGCTCCAGCACGAGGCCGTGGCTGACGGCATCCGGATCGTCCTGTCCGGGCAGCGGGGTGAGGCCGGCGTCGCTGTCGGTGACAAAGGAGAGATTGACCGTGTCGATGTTCAGCTCGGCCGCGAGTGGAACCTCCGGGTACATGGTCATGTTGATCGTGTGCGCACCGGCCGCGCGGAACCAGAGCGACTCTGCTCTGGTGGAGAACCGCGGTCCCTGGATGACGACGCAGGTACCGCTCGTCGTCACGTCCTCGCCTTCCAGGGCCGCAATCGCGATCTCGTGCAACGCGGGGGCAAAAGGGTCGGCGGCGGCCAGGTGCTGCACCGAGCCCTCGTCGTAGAACGTGTCGGCGCGGCCGTGGGTGCGGTCGATGAACTGGTCGGTGAGCACGAGGGTTCCCGGCGGGTAGTCGGGGCTGACGCCGCCGACCGCGGAGGAGGAGAGGATGACCCGCACCCCGAGGCTCGCGAGCGCCCAGATGTTGGCACGGTAGTTGATGAGGTGCGGGGCGACGCTGTGGTCCACCCCGTGCCGGGTGAGGAACGCGGTGCGCCTGCCGCCGAGCTCGCCGATGGTGACCGCGGTGGGGCCGTAGGGCGTCTCGATCCGGCGCTTCTCGGCGTCGTCACCGTTTTCGTCTGGGCCGAACAGCGAGTAGAGCCCGGAGCCGCCGATCACGGCGATCTGTACCTCATCAGTGGTCATGTCTCATCCTCGCAGTGCTGGTGTGGAGGCAGTAGGCGTTCCGGAGGTACTTCGGCGCCGCGCCCCGCGCGGCTTGCCCGCGCCGAGTGTGCAGTTGTGGTGAGTAACGGCGCCAAGACACCAACCACAACTGCTCATTCGATGAGCCTGTGGATGGATGTCGTGGCCTTCGAGCGAAAATCGGCACAATTTCGAGATGGTTCGGCGACGATCACTTCCCCACGACCTGACTCGCGGCGCGTTCAGCGTTGCAGCCGCAACCGCGGCGGGTGTCTCCCGCTCGCGACTGCGGGCTGCCGATCTCGAAGCTCCGCTCCGTGGCGTCCGCGTGCCGGCTGGCTCGGCGGATCCGATTGCGGCCGTCGCGGTTCGGCTGCCGCATAATGCTTATTTCAGCCACCTGACTGCTGCCGCCATCTACGGATTCCCGCTCACGTGGCGGATGACGGACATCGCTGACGTGCACGTGTCTGTGCCAGGGAACTCGAGCGCTCCCCGGATTCGTGGCGTGGTTGCGCACCGGCTGTCAGGCGAGTGTGAGATCCGAACGGTGGGTCCGTACCGGGTGCCGCCGCCCGCAGTTGTGTGGACCCAGCTTGCGTCCCTGCAGTCTCGCGGCACTGTGACCGAATCCGATCTCGTTGTTCTTGGCGACCACCTACTCCGACGGAAGCGACCGTTGTGTACCCGCCATGAGCTCGAGATCGCCGCGCAATCGATGGGATCGGGCCGCGGGGCGCGCGCTGTTCGGCATGCTCTCGAGCGGGTCCGGACGAACACGGATTCCCCGATGGAAACGAGGTTGCGCCTTCTTCTGGTCGACGCGGGTTTGCCGGAGCCGATCATCGGCCATGCAGTCATCGACAGCGACGGGTACTTTGCGGGGACGCCCGACCTTGCCTACGTTGACGCCAAGATTGCCATCGAATATGAGGGCACGCACCATCAGGAGGATGCTGCCGTCTACGCCGATGACATCGAGCGCCGCGAGCGGATGGAAGCGGCGGGGTGGCTGGTGATCAGAGTGGTGAAAGAGCACATCACCCATCGTCGAAGCTGGCTCATCCAGCGCGTACGACAGGCGCTCGCCGACCGATTGCCGCACTGAATATCCCCGAGTGTGTAGTTGTGGTGGGTTGCGAGTGCGGATCACCCGCCACAACTGAACACTCGCGGCAGCGCAGCATCCGCATGCCCGCAGCGAAACCGCAGGGACGGGCTGCCGGCAGCCGGTAGTCTCGTGCGAATGGCACATCTCCTGGGCGCCGAGTCCCTGCACCTCGAATATCCGACCCGTGTGATCTTCGACAGGGTCACGATCGGTCTCGACGAGGGGGACCGCATCGGCGTCGTCGGCCGCAACGGTGATGGCAAGTCGACGTTGCTGCGCCTGCTCTCCGGCCGCATCGAGCCCGACTCCGGCCGGGTCACCCGACGTAACGGCGTCACCCTCGGCATGCTCGACCAGGCCGACATGCTGCCGGAAGACCTCGTCGTGTCCACCGCGATCGTGGGCGACAAGCAGGAGTACGAGTGGGCGGGGGATGCCCGCATCCGCGACGTCATCGACGGACTCCTGCTCGACGTTCCGTGGGAGGCCACCATCGGTCAGCTCTCCGGCGGACAGCGCCGCCGCGTCGCCCTCGCCAAGCTGCTGGTCGGCGACTGGGATGTCGTCTTCCTCGACGAGCCCACCAACCACCTCGACGTCGAGGGCATCGCCTGGCTCGCCGGGCACCTGAACAAACGCTGGCCGAAAGGTCAGGGCGGCCTCATCGTCGTGACCCACGATCGGTGGTTCCTCGACGAGGTCTCCACCGACACCTGGGAGGTGCACGACCAGCTGATCGAGCCCTTCGAGGGCGGGTACGCGGCGTACATCCTGCAGCGCGTCGAGCGCGACACGATGGCCGCGACCCTGGAGTCGAAGCGCCAGAACCTCGCCCGCAAGGAACTCGCCTGGCTGCGCCGCGGTGCGCCCGCGCGCACGACGAAGCCGAAGTTCCGGATGGATGCCGCGTACGAGCTCATCTCGAACGAGCCCCCGCCCCGCGACACCGTGGCCCTCAGCCAGCTCGCCGTCTCGCGCCTCGGTAAAGACGTCGTGGATCTGCTCGACGTCGGTGTCATCTACGGGGGAGTGACCGACATCGACGGCCACACCACCGGCGGCAAAGAGGTGCTCAAAGACATCGAGTGGCGCGTCGCCCCCGGTGAGCGCTCCGGCCTCCTCGGGGTGAACGGCGCCGGCAAGTCGACCATGCTGGCCCTCATCGCCGGAACCCTGCAGCCCACGAGCGGCCGGGTGAAGCGCGGCAAGACCGTGAAGGTCGCCATCCTGAGCCAGCAGCTCGGCGAACTGGCGGACATCCTGGATGACCGCGTCATGGACGTCATCGCGCGCCAGAAGAGCTCGTACGTCACCGGCGGTAAGGAGCTCACGCCCGGCCAGCTGCTCGAGCGCATGGGCTTCATGACCGCCCAGCTCAGCACCAAGGTCAAAGACTTGAGCGGTGGGCAGAAGCGCCGCCTGCAGCTGCTGCTGATTCTGCTGGGGGAGCCGAACGTGCTCATCCTCGACGAGCCCACCAACGATCTCGACACCGACATCCTCGCGGCCATCGAGGACCTGCTCGACTCCTGGCCGGGCACCCTCATCGTCGTGAGCCACGACCGGTACCTGCTCGAGCGCGTCACCGACAACCAGTACGCGATTCTCGACAAGCGGATGCGGCACCTCCCGGGCGGGGTCGACCAGTACCTGGAGCTGCGGGCCGCGCAGGGCACACGCGGGCAGACCGTGACCGAATCGCACAGGGCGGACAGCAAGCCGGCCGCGACCACGACGAACAGCAAGGGCCGGGTCAAGCTCCTCGGCGCCGAGCTGCGCAACGCGCAGAAGGAGCTCGGCTCGGTGAGCCGCAAGCTCGAGAAGGCCACCGCCAACGTGGCGACGCTGCACGAGAAGTTCGCCACTCACGATCAGAGCGACTACCCGGGACTCGCCGCGCTGCAGGCCGAACTGGCGACGCTCGAGGCGTCGATGGTGGAGCTGGAGACACGCTGGCTGGAGCTCAGCGAGGCGCTCGAGCCGTAAGGGTTTCGGCCCTTCGACGAGCTCAGGGACCGAGCGGTCCCTGAGCCTGTCGAAGGGCGCTGCTCACCCGGCAGGCAGCAGGTGCGCCCACGTCTCGGGGTTCTCCCCGAGGAAGTCGTGGAAGTCCTGGGGCTCGCGTCCGGTGAGCAGAGCGACGTCGCCCGACACCCCTGCCGTCTCGCCCCGCTTGATGGCGAGGTAGGTCGTCACCCAGCCGTCGACCTCGAACTTCGGTGCGCCGTAGTGCGCCCGTGACGCGTAGGCCTCCTCCACGCTCTCGTCGATGAACCTGACCTCGCGCCCGGAGATGCGGCTGAGGGCGGCGGTGACATCCTGCATCGACAGGTCGGCGGGCCCGGTGAGGTCGTAGGTGGCGCCGTTGTGGCTGTCGTCCACGAGCACCGCGGCGGCGGCCGCCACCACGTCGCGGTCGGCGACGGCGCTGAGTAGGCCGTCACCGGCTGGACCGCGGATGACGCCGTGCCTATCCGCGAAGAACGGCAGGATCTTCTGGTAGAAGTTGTCACGCAGGAACGTGAACTCCAGTCCGGACTCGCGGATGCGCTGCTCCGTGTGCCAGTGGTCCCGGCCGAACGTGAAGGTGCAGTCGGCGGATGCCCCGTAGAACGACAGGTAGACCACCCGCTTCGCCCCGGCGTTGACGATCGCCTCGACGGCGGATTCGTGCTCGAGCAGGCGGTGTGCAGACTCCCGCCCGGAGACCAGGAACACGGTGTCGGTGCCCTGGAGCGCGGCGGTGAGGCCGGCCGTGTCGGCATAGGAGGCGTCCGCGCGGCTGATGGGGCGGACATCCGCTCCGTCCTCGCTCAGGCGTCGGAACAGCGCGCCGCCGATCGATCCTGTCGCTCCGGTGATGGCAATCGTCATTGGGTGCCTTTCGCTCGTCCTGTGCACGACAGTAACGCCGTCGGGTTTGCCCGTGTTCCCCCCCGCCCGCGCACCGGCGACATCCGCGCACGGCTTGAGTAGCCTGGCGGCATGAGCGAGACGAACAGGGAGTACGACCGCTTTCTGCGCAGCGGCAGCAACAACGACCGCATGCAGTTCTTCAGCGATGCCGTGTTCGCCATCGCCATGACGCTGCTGGTGATCGACATCGCCGTGCCCACCATCTCGAAGAGCGTCAGCGACGCACAACTCGACGGTGCGCTCTGGCGGGCGCTCAGCGACGAGTGGCCGCAATTTCTCGCCTACGCCATCAGCTTCTGGGTGATCGCGATCAACTGGTCGGGTCACCACCGCAAGTTCCGCTTGGTGCGGGGCTACGACCAGGGGCTGATCACGATCAACCTCTGGCTGCTGTTCTTCATCGCCTTCGTGCCGTTTCCCACCAGCTTGATCAGCGAATACGCCGGGGCGATGCCCGCGATCATCCTCTATTCCGTCGTCGTCAGCGTCATCGGGGGCCTGCAGTGGCTGCTCTGGTTCTACGCCCACCGCAAGGGCTTCCTCATTGAGGAGGTCACCGAGGGCATGTATCGCTACGTCGCCCGCAACTACATCACGGTGCCGCTGGTGTTTCTGCTGTCGATCCCGGTGGGCTACCTGTTCGGCGGCATCTGGGCGATGTACTTCTGGATTCTCAATTGGCCGGTCAGCGTGATCGTCTCGCGCTGGCGGCCGAGCTGATCGGCGGCGACCGTCAGTCGAAGTCGAGACTGAGCTTGCGCAGCAGCCCCGCCAATCGCTCCTGGTCGGTGGGGGAGAGCGCGGCGAGCAGTTCGGCCTCGGCCTCGAGCAGCTGACTGATCGCGGCATCCACTCGTCGCACGCCGCCCGGCGTCATGGTGACCAGGATGCCGCGGCCGTCGCCCGGGTCGGCGCGCCGTTCCACCAGCTCGCGTTCGACCAGCCGATCGATGCGATTCGTCATGGTTCCGCTCGACACCAGGGTCTGCTGGAGGAGCGCCTTCGGGCTGAGCTCGTAGGGCTTGCCGGCCCGGCGCAGGGCGGAGAGAACATCGAACTCCCACGACTCGAGGCCGGAGGAGGTGAACGCGACGCGGCGTGCGCGATCGAGGTGTCGGGACAGCCGGCCGACACGCGACAGCACCTGCAGCGGGGTGAAGTCGAGGTCGGGGCGCTCGTGAACCCAGGCGTCCACGATGCGGTCGACTTCGTCGTGGGCGGGCATCCGTCCATTATCGTGGCTCGGTCTCCTCCCGGCGCGCCCCGCCGCCGCGCCGTCTGGCAGACTTGTCTGGCGCCGTTCGCCGGTCTGTCTGCAGAACTCTGTCGTCAGAATCGCAGCGCGCGGTCCGCCTTGGTGTAATGGCAGCACGACAGCCTTTGGAGCTGTTAGGTCTAGGTTCGAATCCTGGAGGCGGAGCTAGACGCGAACCACCTAGCGAAGGAACAGCTACATGTCAGAGCTCGCCGTCGTCATCCTCGCCGCCGGTCAGGGCACCCGGATGAAGTCCCGCACACCCAAGGTGCTGCACGAGCTCGCGGGGGTTCCCCTGGTGGGCCACGTGCTGGCCACCGCCGACGAACTCGGTGCCAGCCACATCGTCGCCGTCGTGCGGCACGAGCGCGATGCTGTCGCCGCCGTGATCACCGAGCAACTGCCGTCCGCGATCATCGTCGACCAGGACGAGCTGCCCGGCACCGGCCGCGCGGTCGAACTGGCGCTCGGCGGCCTGCCGGCCGGCTTCGGCGGAACCGTCGTCGTGCTCAGCGCCGACGTGCCGCTGCTCGATGCGGGCACCGTTCGGGGGCTCATCGACGCTCACGTCCACGCCGGCAATGGCGTCACCCTGCTGAGTGCTCACGTGAGCGATCCGACGGGGTTCGGGCGCATCATCCGTTCGAATGGGGCCTTCGAGTCGATCGTGGAGCAGAAGGACGCGACGCCCGAGCAGCTCACCGTCAGCGAGATCAACGCCGGTGTCTACGCATTCGACGCCGCGGCGCTCACCTCCGCTCTCGCGCAGATCGGCACCGACAACGCGCAGTCCGAGAAGTACCTGACGGATGCCGCGGCCGGCATCCGTGCGTCCGGTCGGTCGATCGAGGCAGTGCCCGTCGCCGACCCGTGGCTCGTCGCCGGCATCAACGACCGCGTGCAGCTCGCCGCTGCGGCCGCCGAACTGAACGCGCGCATCGTGCGCGGCTGGCAGCTCGCCGGGGTCACCGTGCAGGAGCCCGCGAGCACCTGGATCGACCTTCAGGCGGTGCTCGCCGAAGACGTCGAGCTGCTGCCGGGCACGCAGATCCTCGGCGCGACCGTGATCGAGCGCGGGGCCGTCGTCGGGCCGCAGACCACCCTCCGTCACTGTGAGATCGGTGAGAATGCGGTGGTCTCCCGAACGGATGCCACGCTCTCCGTCATCGGCGCGAACGCGAGCGTCGGCCCCTTCGCGTACCTCCGCGCGAACACCGTGCTGGGCGAGGACGGCAAGATCGGCACCTTCGTCGAGACCAAGAATTCGCAGATCGGGCGGGGAACGAAGGTTCCCCACCTGAGCTACATGGGCGACGCGACGATCGGCGAATACAGCAACATCGGTGCCGGCTCTATCACCTCGAACTACGACGGGGTGAACAAGACGCGAACCACGATCGGCGATCACGTGAGGGGGA
>Ga0247742_10000357_pt1 | contig 39143 bp, 38 predicted proteins | sample UWRJL208509C2_FD_180944 | JGI IMG/M metagenome (GOLD analysis project Ga0247742, IMG submission 180944) | Plant litter microbial communities from Arlington Agricultural Research Station in Wisconsin, United States - UWRJ-L208-509C-2 | ecosystem: Environmental > Terrestrial > Plant litter >...
GTCGACCCGGCGAGCGAACTGACGGTGTTACGCCTTCGGTCGGCGGCGCAACCATCCACCGGCGCCGGGCAGGAATTCCGTGACGAGCGCCAGACCGGCTAGCACCGCCTGGGCGATCAATCCCGACGCCAGCGCGGGAGCCTGATCGCCGATAGCGATGAACGCCACCGCGACCACCGTGATGGCGCCGTGCAGAATCACCGCGCCCAATTGCGCGAACCTGATCCAGGGGCGGCGACCGAACAGCGAGGCGAGCAGGATGACCTCGAGCAGAATCACCACGGCGACGGCGCTGAGGCTGCCCGCGAAGATGGCGCCGGCCAGTTGGGCGGTGGCCTCAGTGTCCGCGTTCGGCTGCAGGTCCCCCACGACGACAGTGAGTTCGTCGATCTGGGTGTCGCGAGCCACGAAGGCCACGAGTATCGCGACCACGCCGATCACGAAACTCATGCCCCAGAGATAACGGCTGGCGACTAGGGCAGTCGGTGGAGGTAGGGGCCTCTCGACCGGAGCGGGTGTCAGGTCTGACATCGCCGGTCGCGGGGGCATCGGCCTGCGCGCGGAGGGCCCTTCGCCCTCGACGCGCCCTGGGATCTCGGGCATGGTCGTAACCTAGCGCGATCACCGCCTGTGCGGAACCGGCCGGAGTACCGAATGCCGGCTCAGCGAGCCGCGCTCTCCAGCGTGCCGGTCACGTCGCCAGCGGGGTCGGAGATGAGGCAGAGAATTTCGCGGTCGCCGCCGGACCAGCTCTCGGACGTGGGATAGATGGAGGCCAGGTCGAGGGTCGATTCCTGGTAGTCCATGCCGACGAATGTGGCGAACTCCGTCGTGCAGCGGTCGAGCGATTCATCCTCAACCGCCTGGTCGCCCGGGAAGTCGCCGTCATCGAACATCAGCGACGCGTAGGCCTCGCGGGCGTGCGGTTCATCGCAGTCCACGAGCACCACCGAATCGACCTCACCCTCGATCTCTGACGCGGCGAGGCAGTCGCCGACCGCCAGGTCGAAGACGTCGGTGCTGCCTGATGCGTCGTCGGTGGGATCTCCGCCCGAGCCGCCGGTGATGTTGCCGATGAGGCTGCACCCGGCGAGGGTGGTGGCAGCGAGCGCGACGGTTACCAGAGCCAGCGCGCGGGGCCAGCGGGAGGGGGAGGAGGTCATCTGCCCACCCTAGCGAAGCGAGTCACCCGAGAACGGAGAGCGCGGCCTCGTGCAGAATGCCGTTCGTCGCCAGGGCCGTACCGCCCCACGGTCCGGGTTCGCCGGCGACCGACGTGAAGCGCCCGCCCGCCTCCTCGATGATCGGAATGAGGGCAGCCATGTCGTAGGGCTGCAGGTCGAGTTCGGTAACGATGTCGAGCGCGCCCTCGGCCAGCAGCATGTACGACCACATGTCTCCGATGGCCCGTGACCGCCAGACACTGCGGGAGAGCCTCACGACGTCGTCGAGGCGGCCGTCGCCATCCCAGCCCTGCAGGCTGTTGTAGCTGAGCGACGCGTCGGAGAGATCGCCGACGCCACTCACCCGCATCGGGCGCGTGACCCCGCCGGTCTCCTGCATCCAGGCACCGTGACCGGTGGCCGCCCACCAGCGCTTGCCAAGGGCGGGCGCGCTGACCACACCGACGACGGGCACCCCGTCGACGGCGAGCGCGATCAGCGTGCCCCAGATCGGCACGCCGCGGAGGAAGTTGGCGGTGCCGTCGATGGGGTCGATGATCCACTGCCGGGTCGAGTCGCCCTCGGTTCCGTACTCCTCGCCGAGGATCGAATCACCGGGTCGAGCGGCCTCGATGCCGGCGCGGATGCCGCGCTCGACGGCCTGGTCGGCGTCGGTCACGGGGGTGCGATCGGGCTTGGTCGTGACCACAAGGTCGACGGCGCGGAATCGGTCGATCGAGATGTGGTCGGCGTTGGCGGCAAGCGCGAGCGCGAGCGCGAGATCGTCACTGGGGGAGTAGTCGGTCACGCCTATAACGTAGTGGAGCCGAGTGTGCCGATGAGGCGCTGGAACGACTCCAGGCGCAGTGGGCCGAGGGGGCCGAGCTTGCCCTCGGCCACCCCCTCGATGATGGCGCAGTCCGGCGCATCCGGCAGATGCGTGCATCCCCGCGGGCAGTCCTCGGCGAGGCGCGCGAGGTCGGTGAACGACCTCAGGATGTTAGAGGGGTCGATGTGGCCGAGCCCGAACGACCGCACCCCCGGGGTGTCCACGATCCACCCCGTGCCGATCCGGTACGAGATCGTGGACGACGAGGTGTGGCGACCACGCCCCGTCACGTCGTTGACGCGCCCCACGGCGCGGTTGGCGTCGGGCACGAGCGCGTTCACCAGCGTCGACTTACCGACGCCCGAGTGCCCGACCGCGACGGTGGTGTGGCCCTCGAGGGCGGCCCGGATCTCGTCAAGCGGGAAGTCGTCGGATCGGCTCTGGAAGATCCGCAGGTCGAGCCCGGCGAAGTTCGAGAGGAACTCGGCGGGGTCGGCGAGGTCGGTCTTCGTGATGCACAGGATCGGAGTGATACCCGCATCGAAGGCCGCCACCAGGTACCGGTCGACCAGGCGCGGCCGCGGCTCAGGATTCGCGGCAGCGACCACGATGAGCATCTGGTCAGCGTTGGCCACGATGATGCGTTCGACGGCGTCGGTGTCGTCGGCGCTTCGTCGGAGCAGCGTGGTTCGCGGTTGGATCCGGACGATGCGGGCGAGACTGCCCTCGTCACCGGACACGTCGCCCACCAGGTCGACCCAGTCGCCGGTCACGACCGAGACCTTGCCCTGCTGGTTCTTGCCGAGCTCGCGCGCCTTCGCTGCCACGACCTGGCGCTCGTCGGGGGTGTTCTCGTCAACCCAGACCCCGTACCGGCCGCGGTCGACGCTGAACACCCGGCCGCTGACGGCATCCGCGTGCTCGGGGCGCTGCTTGCTTCGCGGCTTGTTTCCCTTCGGATTGGGCCTGACTTTGGCCGACGACTCGTCGTACTCCGAGTACTCGCCCTCGTCGTCGCCCTCGGTGAGCCAGCTCACGGGTGATCCGGACCAGCCAGCATCGCCGACCAGAGCTCGGTGAACTGGGGGAGGGTCTTCGCCGTCGTGGCGATGTCGTCGACCTCGATGCCCGCAACCGCCAACCCGATGATCGCGCCCGCCGTGGCCATGCGGTGATCCTCGTAGCTGTGCCACAGGCCGGGATGCAGCGGGGCGGGCCTGATCACGAGTCCGTCATCAGTCTCGGTGACATCGCCTCCGAGAGCGGTGATCTCTGCGGCAAGCGCGGCAAGCCGGTCAGTCTCGTGACCGCGAAGGTGAGCGATGCCCGTGAGAACCGTGTCGGAATCCGCGAGGGCCGCTACCGCCGCGATTGTCGGAGCGAGCTCGCTCGCCTCGTGCAGAGTGATCCCGCCGATCCGTCCGCGACCGGTCACCGTGAGCATCCCGACCCCCTCACCGGTGCCGATGTAGGCGACGTCGGCCCCCATGTCGCGCAGGATGTCGCCCATGCGAGCGCCGACTTGGGTGGTGACCTCCGGCCACCCGCCGATCGTGACCGACCCCCCGGCCACGAGCGCTGCGGCCAGGAACGGCCCCGCGTTCGAGAGGTCGGGCTCGATGTCGACATCAAGAGCCTGAATCTTGGCGGGCGGCACGATCCAGACGCCCGGGCGCGGAGTCTCCACCACGACTCCTCGGGCGGCAAGACACGCGATCGTCATCTCTATGTGCGGCAGGCTCGGCAGGCTGTCGCCCGTGTGCGTGAGTCGCAGGCCGTTGGCAAATCGGGGCGCCGCGAGCAGGAGCCCCGAGACGAACTGGCTGGACGCGCTCGCGTCGATCTCGAGCTCCCCTCCCGTCACGGCGCCCGTTCCGTACAGGCTGAACGGCAGCGCGCCCCGGCCGTCGTCGCTGACATCCACCCCGAGCGACCGGAGCGCGTCGATCGTGGCGCGCATCGGTCGTCGGTACGCCGCCGGATCGCCGTCGAATGCAACCGGCCCGAGGGCGAGCGCGGCTACCGGGGGCAGAAACCGCATGACGGTGCCCGCGAGTCCGCAGTCGATGGACCCGCCGCCCAGTTCGCCCGGGGTGACCAGCAGATCGGGGCCGAATCCGCCGTCGCCCGGCACCGCCTCGATCGTCGTGCCCAGGGCCCGAAGGCCGTCGATCATCAACGCCGTGTCGCGGGAGTGCAGCGGGGAGCGCAGCAGCGACGGGCCGTTCGCGAGGGCCGCGAGCACCAGCTCACGGTTGGTCAGGCTCTTCGATCCGGGGAGCCGGAGGGATGCCCGCAGCGGGGCCACGGCGTGCGGGGCCGCCCACGGCCCTGCCGCATCATCCTGAACCGGCTCGTCGTCGCCGTACGGGTTGAACTGCGGCTGTGCCGCCCTCGAGATCGCCATTGCCACCAGAGTATCGGCTCGGCGCTCTCGGCCGCCGGAATAGGCGAAGCGCTCGGCTGGTTGTAGGTGCAGATGGTCAGTACACCCGCGAGAACCGAATCAGAGGAGGGCGCGATGTCGACACTGCTCGCCGAGCGCCCCGCAGCGCTCAGCCCCGCAGGCCTCAGCGCCGAAATGCTCAGCGATCTAGAATTGGCGCTGATGACTACCGACGATCCCGCTGCTGAGACCCCTCACATCGACGAGGCGCGCGTCAAGCGTGACCTCTTCGAGGAGCAGGCGCTGCCATACATGGACCAGCTCTACGCCGCCGCAATGCGGATGACGCGGAACCCCTCCGACGCAGCGGACCTCGTTCAGGAGACGTTCGTCAAGGCATTCCAGGCGTTCGGCCAGTTCCAGCAGGGCACGAACCTGAAGGCGTGGCTGTACCGAATCCAGACCAACACCTTCATCAACAACTATCGCAAGAACCAGCGGACGCCCTACCAGGGCACGATCGACGAACTGGAGGACTGGCAGCTCGGTGGCGCCGAGTCGATCACCCAGTCGAAGTCGACTCGGTCGGCCGAGGCCGAGGCGATCGATCACCTGCCGGACAGCGCCGTGAAAGACGCTTTGCAGGCCATCCCCGAAGACTTCCGGTTGGCCGTCTACTTCGCCGACGTCGAGGGATTCTCCTACCAGGAGATCGCGGACATCATGAAAACGCCAGTGGGAACCGTCATGAGCCGGCTGCATCGTGGCCGCCGGATGCTGCGGGAATCACTGGCCGAGTACGCACGCGATCGCGGGATCGCCGTGCCAGCAACAACGGGAGCCAAGAAATGACCGACTGCGGTTGCGACAAGGCCAAGGCCGAGCTCGAGGAGTATCTCCACAACGAGCTGGGCAAGGATGACGCGGCGGATGTGGCCGAGCACATGGCCAACTGCGTCGACTGCACCGAGGAGCACATGGTCGGCCTCGTCCTGACCCTCAAGGTGCGCCGCGCGTGCCAGGAGAAGGCGCCCGAGGAGCTGCTCGACGCGGTTCGGTCCCGGCTCGCCCAGGCCTGACCTGCGCCACTCCTGACTGATCTCGACTCCGCTCGATCACCGACGGTGTCGAGCGGAGCCGGGACGCGCTACAGCGTGAGCGCCTTCTCGATGAGGTCGGCCTGCTCCTGCGCGCTGCGCTTGGATGAACCGGTCGCGGGCGACGCGGAGGCCGGACGGGAGGCCACCTTGATGGTGCGGCCCTTCAGGTGCTTCGCGAGTTCGAGGCACATGAACGGCCACGCGCCCTGGTTCTCCGGCTCGTCCTGTGTCCACACCAGGTCGGCGTTCGGGTACTGGCCGAGTACGCCGTTGATCTCCTCGATGGGCAGCGGGTAGAACTGCTCCATCCGCACGACCGCGATCGACTGGTCCTCGCGCTTGGCCAGTTCGCCGATGATGTCGTAGTAGATCTTGCCGGCGGTGAGGACCACGCGCTTAACGGCCGACTTGTCGCTGAGGCGGTTGTCATCCAGAACCGGCTCGAACCGGCCCTGCGTGAAGTCGGCGACTTCGCTGGTCGCGCCGCGCAAGCGCAGCATCGCCTTCGGCGTGAAGACGATCAACGGACGACGCGGGCGCATGTACGCCTGGCGACGCAGCAGGTGGAAGTACGACGCCGGGGTGGACGGCCGCGCGACGGTCATGTTGTTCTCGGCGCACAGCTGCAGGTACCGCTCGATGCGTGCGGACGAGTGATCCGGGCCCTGGCCCTCATAGCCGTGCGGCAGCAGCAGCACGACGCTCGACCGCTGGCCCCACTTCTGCTCGGCGCTGGAGATGAACTCGTCGATGACGCTCTGGGCGCCGTTGGCGAAGTCACCGAACTGGGCCTCCCACAGCACGAGGGCGTCGGCGCGTTCCACCGAGTATCCGTACTCGTAGCCCATGGCGGCGTATTCGCTCAACAGGGAGTCGTAGATCCAGAACCGCGCCTGCGAGTCGGCGAGGTTGCCGAGCGGCAGCCACTCTTGGCCGTTCTCGCGGTCGTGCAGCACCGCGTGACGCTGCACGAAGGTGCCGCGGCGGGTGTCCTGACCGACCATGCGCACCGGGGTGCCCTCGAGCAGCAGCGAGCCGAGGGCGAACAGCTCACCCATCGCCCAGTCGATGGAGCCGTTGCGGCTCATCTCGAACCGCTTCTTCAGCAGCACCTGCAGCTTCGGGTGCACCGTGAAGCCGGCAGGCGGGTTGTCGTGCGCGTCTCCGATTAGGCGGATGACCGAATCATCCACTCCCGTCGTTGCCGGCTCGCCGACCGCGTCATCCTGCTGCGACTCCGGCTTCTCGAGGTCGGCGACCGCGGTGCCGTCGGCGCTGATGACCGGCATCGAGCCGGTCTGGGCGGCGTGGGTCTCAGCGAAGGCCCGCTCGAGGCGATCCTGGAAGTCCTGGTGGCTCGCCTCGTACTCCTCCTGCGTGATGTCACCGCGGCCGACGAGCGCCTCGGTGTACAGGGTTCGCACGGAGCGCTTGGCCTCGATCAGGTTGTACATCAGCGGCTGCGTCATCGAGGGGTCGTCGCCCTCGTTGTGGCCCCGGCGGCGGTAGCACACCAGGTCGATCACGACGTCGCGGTGGAACTGCTGGCGGTACGCGAAGGCGAGCTCCGCGACACGGACCACCGCCTCGGGGTCATCGCCGTTGACGTGGAAGATCGGAGCCTGGATGGTCTTGGCGACATCGGTCGAGTAGGTCGAGGTGTGACCCTCGGCCGGCGGGGTGGTGAAGCCGACCTGGTTGTTGATGTTCACGTGCACGGTGCCGCCGGTGCGGTACGCGCGCAACTGCGACATCTGCAGGATCTCGACGACGATGCCCTGGCCCGACATGGCGGCATCGCCGTGGACCATGATCGGGAGCACGGTGAACGAGCCGATCGGCCGACGGTCCTGCTTGGCCCGGACGATGCCCTCGAGCACGCCGTCGACGGCCTCCAAATGGCTGGGGTTCGCGGCGAGGTAGACGGGAATCTGTCGTCCGGATGCCGCGGTGAAGGTGCCCTCGGTGCCGAGGTGGTACTTGACGTCACCCGAGCCCTGCACGGTTCGCGGGTCCTGGGTGCCCTCGAACTCGCGGAAGATCTGGCCGTACGTCTTGCCGGCGATGTTGGTGAGCACGCTCAGCCGGCCGCGGTGGGCCATGCCGATCGCGACCTCTTCGAGGTTCTCCTCGGCAGCCTTCTGGATGACGGCATCGAGCAGCGCGATTGTGGACTCGCCGCCCTCGAGGCTGAAGCGCTTCTGGCCGACGTACTTCGTCTGCAGGAAGGTCTCGAACGCCTCGGCCTCGTTCAGCTTGCCGAGGATGCGCATCTGGTCGTCGTGGCTGGGCTTGGAGTACGGAGTCTCCACGTGCTCCTGGATCCAACGCCGCTGCTCCGGGTCCTGGATGTGCATGTACTCGATGCCCACGGTGCGGCAGTACGCGTCGCGGAGCATCCCGAGAATCTCGCGCAGCAGCGCCGAGCGCTTGCCGCCGAAGCCGCCCGTGACGAACTCACGGTCCAGATCCCAGAAGGTCAGGCCGTGGCTGGAGATGTCGAGGTCGGGGTGCGAGCGCTGGCGGTACTCCAGCGGGTCGGTGTCGGCCATGAGGTGGCCGCGCACCCGGAACGAGTTGATGAGCTCCTGCACCCGGGCGGTCTTGTCGACGTTGTCGGCCAGGTCGACGCTGATATCGGACGCCCAGAGGATGGGCACGTACGGGATACGGAGCGCCGCGAAGATGCCCTCGTAGAAGCCGTGCTCGCCGATGAGGCGCTCGTGGATCTTCTTGAGGAACTCACCGGACCCGGCGCCCTGGATGACGCGGTGGTCATAGGTGCTGGTCAGGGTGATCGTCTTGCCGATACCGAGCTCAGCCAGCGTGCGCGGTGACGCACCCTGGAACTCGGCGGGGTACTCGAGGGCGCCGGCGCCCACGATGGTGCCGGCTCCGCGCATCAGGCGGGGCACCGAGTGCTCGGTGCCGATGCCGCCGGGGTTGGTCAGGGAGATCGTGTTGCCGGCGTAGTCCGCGCCGGTGAGCTTGTTGGCGCGGCCGCGGGCAACGACATCCTCGTACGCGACCAGGAACTCGGCGAAGCCCATCGTGTCGGCGCGCTTGATGCCGGGAACCACGAGCGAGCGGGTGCCGTCGGGCTTCGGGATGTCGATCGCGATGCCGAGGTTGATATGGGCGGGGGTGACGACCGAGGGCTTGCCCTCCGGCTCGTCGTAGTACACGTTCTGGCTCGGGAACTCCTTCAGCGTCTCCACGATCGCCCAGGCGATGAGGTGGGTGAAGGAGACCTTGCCGCCGCGCGCGCGCTTCAGGTGGTTGTTGATCACGATGCGGTTGTCGATCATGAGCTTGGCCGGGACGGTGCGCACGCTGGTCGCGGTCGGCACCGTGAGGCTCATGTCCATGTTCGCCGCGAGGGCCTTCGAAGCACCCTTCAGCACCGCCGACACGTTCTCCGGCTCCGGCGCGGGGGCGGCAGCGGCATCCTTCTTCGTCGGCACCGGGGTGGTAGCGGGCGCTTCAGCGGGGATGGGCTGGGGCTTGGCCTGCACCGAGGTGGTGCGGGCGACGGGCTGGCTGCCGGTCTGGGCGGCGGGAGTCGGTTCTGCCGGAGCGGCTTCCGCGACCTCGTCGGGGATCTGGGCCTCGCCACCGACCTGGGCCTCGGGCGCGGTCTCAGCGGGTGCGGCCTGAGCAGGCGCGGTTTCGGCGGGCGCGGCTTGAGCAGGCGCCGTCTCGGCGGGCGCTGCCTTAGCCGGCGCGGAAGCATCGGTCGTGACGGTCTGGATCACCCCGGTGGGGGTGGGATCGACGCTGCGGTGGTAGCTCTCGAGCACCGGCCACCACGACTGGTCGACGAGGTTCTTGTCTTTCAGGAACAGCTCGTACATCTCATCAACGAGCCATTCGTTGGCTCCGAACTCGCCCGAGGAGTCACCCTCCGGTGCGATTCCGGTCACTTGGCTTGACACAGCCGACCGCCCACTTTCAGTTCTCTTGGGGAACAATTCTCTGGGCGTTCGACTCCGGACGCACCACCTAAGAGCTTAATCGATCTTGCTGTGCGCCCGCTGTCGCCGAGTTGGTGACGCTAGCCTTAATTTCATGCGCTTTTACGAGACCGGGTCCGTTCCGGCGAACGATCTCACCTACTCCGATGTCTTCCTCGTCCCCTCCCGATCCGCCGTCGGCAGTCGACTCGACGTCTCGCTCGCTCCCGAGGATGGCTCGGCCGCGAGCATCCCCATCGTCTCCGCGAACATGAACTCGGTGACCGGCCCGCGTCTCGCGGCCGCACTGGCTCGGCGCGGCGGCCTCGGCGTGCTGCCGCAGGACATGCACGCGGAAGACCTAGACGCCGCGATCCGCTGGGTGAAGGCCCAGCCGGTCGCGTTCGACACGGCGCTCGACCTGCGGCCGAACGACACGGTCGCGTCGGCGCTCGCGCAGCTTCCCCCCGTGGTCGGCCTCGGCGTCGTCATCCATGACGACGGGGGCGAACTGCTCGGGATGATCCCTGCCGAGCGCCTCGCGACGGCGCTTCCGGGCGCCCGGCTCGGCGACCTCATCAGCGGCCGGCTTCCCTCGATCGACGTCGACGAGCTCGACGGGCCGCGGGCCGCCTTCGACCTCATGGCCGCCGGCGATCTGCACTTCGCGCCCGTGCTGCGCGAGGGCCGGGTGGTGGGAAGCCTCAGTCGCAAGGGCGCCCTGCGATCGACGCTGTACACGCCGGCTCTCGATGCCGAGGGCAAGTTGAGCGTCGCGGCTGCGGTGGGCATCAACGGCGACGTCGCGGGCAAGGCCCGCGCTCTCGTCGCTGCTGGCGCCGACGTGATCGTCATCGACACCGCTCACGGTCACCAGGAGGGCATGCTGCGGGCGATCGACGCTGTCGCCTCCCTCTCGCTCGGGGTACCGATCGTCGCCGGCAATGTCGTGACCGCCGAGGCGGTTCGCGACCTGGTGTCGGCTGGCGCCACCATCATCAAGGTCGGCGTCGGGCCCGGCGCGATGTGCACCACCCGCATGATGACGGCGGTCGGGCGGCCGCAGTTTTCCGCCGTGCTCGAGACCGCCGAGGCGGCGCGCGGCCTCGGCGCCCACGTCTGGGCCGACGGCGGCGTGCGCTATCCGCGGGATGTCGCGCTCGCGCTCGCGGCGGGTGCCGCCTCCGTGATGATCGGCTCGTGGTTCGCAGGCACGATCGAGGCGCCCGGCGACCTCGCGCACGACGAGCAGGGGCGCGCCTACAAGGAGAGCTGGGGCATGGCCTCGACGAAGGCCGTCACGCAGCGCTTCGACCGGCTGGACGCGTACGAGCTGGCCCGAAAGACCCTGTTCGCCGAGGGCATCTCGAGCTCGAAGATCTACCTCGACCCGCTGCGTCCGTCGATCGAGGACCTGATCGACATGATCACGTCGGGCGTGCGTAGTTCCCTGACCTATGCGGGCGCGACCTCGCTCGCCGAGTTCCGTGACCGGGCGCTCGTGGGCATCCAGTCCGCCGCCGGGTACGAGGAGGGCAAGGCCCTCCCGGTCTCCTGGTGACCGCTCGCCCGCTCAGTATCACCGCCGTAAAGCAGGCGGTTTCCCAGTGAAACCGCCGGTAGACTCGGTTGGATAATGGACGACCCTCCCAGTAGACGCCCGACCGTTGGATCCGCATGTATGAACTGATCATGCTGGGGGCCGGCCTGCTCCTCACCGTGGGCACCGGGTTCTTCGTCGCCTCCGAGTTCGCGCTGGTCAACCTCGATCGCTCGGATCTCGAGGTTCGCGAGGAACGCGGCGAGCGTGGCCTCGGGATGGTCATCGCGGCGCTGAAGAAGACCTCGACACACCTCTCCAGTGCGCAGCTCGGCATCACGCTCACCACGCTGCTCACCGGATACACCCTTGAGCCGGCGTTCAGTTCGTTCCTCGAGCCGGTGTTCGCGGGCTTCCTGCCGGAGACCGCGGTGAGCGTCGTCGCGACGATCGTCGCGATCGCCGTGGCGACCCTGCTCTCAATGATCATCGGCGAGCTGGTGCCGAAGAACTTCGCGCTGGCGCTCCCCAGGGCGACCGGCAAGATCGTCGTGCCGTTCCAGGTGGTGTTCACTGCGGTGTTCCGCCCGGCCGTCGCGCTGCTGAACAACACGGCCAACGCCATCCTCCGCGGCGTCGGGATCGAGCCGAAGGAGGAGTTGTCGGGCGCGCGAACGGCCGAGGAGCTCACCTCCCTCGTTCGCCGATCCGCCAGCGAGGGCAGCCTCGACCGCGACACCGCCACGCTCCTTGCCCGCACTCTCGCCTTCGCCGACCACACCGCGCAAGACGTGATGACCCCCCGACCCCGGCTGGCCAGCGTCGACCGCGTCGACTCCGCGCAGGATGTCATAGACCTCGCCCGGCGCACCGGGTTCTCGCGATTCCCGGTGATCGACGACTCCATCGACGACGTCGTCGGCATCGTGCACATCAAACAGGCCGTCGCCGTGCCGCGGGGCAAGCGTGCCGACGTTCCCGTCTCCGCCCTGCAGTCCGACGCGCTCCGGGTGCCCGAGACGATGAAGCTCGATTCGCTGCTCGCGGAGCTTCGCGGCCGCGGCTACCAGATGGCCGTCGTGGTCGACGAGTACGGCGGCACCGCCGGAGTCGCCACTCTTGAAGACCTGGTCGAAGAGCTGGTCGGCGAGGTCTCCGACGAGCACGACCGCACCAAGGCCGACGTCGTGCGCTCCCGCGACTGGTTCACCTTCCCGGGCATCCTGCGCCCCGATGAGCTGCTGGAACGCACCTCGGTCGTCGTGCCCGAGGAAGGTCCGTACGAAACGGTCGCGGGCTGGTTGATGAGCGAACTCGGCAGGCTTCCCGCCGTGGGCGACACGGTCGAAATCGAGGGCGGCATCTTCCGGATCGAACGGCTCGAGGGCCGGCGCATCGACCGGGTGCGTTTCACGCCGACCGCGACCGAAGGGGAGGCCGGCTGATGGACGTCTGGGGAATCGTCTGGCTGTTCGTGCTGCTCGCCATCAACGCCTTCTTCGTGGGCGCCGAATTCGCCGTGATCTCCGCGCGCCGCTCGCAGATCGAGCCGAGAGCGGAGGCGGGATCGCGGTCCGCGAAGACCGCGTTGTGGGCGATGGAGCACGCCACCCTCATGCTCGCCGCTTGCCAGCTGGGCATTACCGTGTGCTCGCTGCTGATCCTGAACGTGTCGGAGCCGGCGATCCACCACCTGCTCGAGATCCCGCTGCAGCTCACCGGGCTGCCCGAGGAGGTCATCGGCACGGTGGCGTTCATCATCGCCCTGCTGATCGTCTCGTTCCTGCACGTGGTGCTGGGCGAGATGGTGCCGAAGAACATCTCCTTCTCGATCCCCGACCGGGCAGTACTGCTGCTCGCGCCGCCGCTCGTGTTCGTCGCGCGGGTGTTCAACCCGATCATCTTCGTGCTGAACGCCGCGGCGAACGGAACCCTGCGGCTGTTCGGGGTGACCCCGAAGAACGAGGCCAACAGTGTGTTCACGCTCGATGAGGTCGCAACGATCGTGGCCCAGTCCACCCGCGAGGGCGTGCTGACCGACGCCGGTGGCACCCTGAGTGCTGCGTTCGAGTTCACCTCCAAGAAGGTTCGGGATGTCGCCGTCGGCATGTCCTCACTCGTGACGCTGCCGGAGGACGCCACGCCCGCCGACGTCGAGAAGGCCGTCGCCCAGCGCGGGTTCTCCCGCTACATCCTGGTCAACGGCGAGGGGGAGCCCACGGGCTACCTGCACCTGAAAGATGTCATCGACCTCGACGACAAGGACGAGTTCACCGAGCCGGTGCCGCCGAAGCGCATCCGCCAGCTGATCTCGATCTTCCGCGGCACCGACCTGGAGGATGCGCTGGCCACGATGCGCCGCTCGGGCGTGCACGTGGCTCGCGCGTTCGACGAGAACGGAGCGACCCGCGGGGTGCTTTTCCTCGAAGACATCATCGAGGAGCTCGTGGGCGAGGTGCAGGACGCCACCCGCCGGATCTAGGCGCCGATCTCAGGGCCGGATCTAGCGGAACCGTGCTCGCTCGTACTGGGGCGGGTAGACGATCGGGAACCCCAACTCGTGCGCAGCCCGCAGCGGGAAGTGCGGGTCGCGGAGGAACTCGCGCGCCATCATGACCACGTCGGCCCTGCCTTCCGCGACGATCGCCTCGGCCTGCTCGGCGTCGGAGATGAGACCGACGGCGCTCACCGGAACCTCTGCAGAGCTGCGGATGCCGTGGGCGAAGGGCACCTGATAGCCGGCGCTCAGCGGGATCTGAGCGGGCACGAGACCGCCCGAGGAGATGTCGAAGAAGTCGGCCCCGGCGTCTTGCGCCCAGCCCGCGACCGTCGCCGTCTGCTCCTCGTCCCAGCCGCCATCGGTCCAGTCCGTCGCCGAGAATCTGACCAGCACGGGGATGTCCCCGACGGCGGCGCGCAGCGCGCGCACGATCTCGAGCAGCAGGCGCGCGCGGTTCTCCAGGCTGCCGCCGTACGCGTCCTCCCGGAAGTTCGACAGTGGCGACAGGAACTCGTGGAGAAGGTAACCGTGCGCAGCGTGCACCTCGAGCACCTCGAAGCCCGCTTCCAGAGCGCGCAGTCCCGAGGCCACGAACGAATCGACGACGCCCGGGATCTCGTCGAGGTCGAGGGCGCGCGGGGTGGCGTATCCGTCGAACGCGACGGCTGACGGTGCCACGGGCATCCAGCCGCCCTCCTCGACAGGGACCGTGCCGTGTGCCGTCGACCACGGCTTGTAGGTCGAGCCCTTGCGGCCGGCGTGGGCGAGCTGGATGGCCGGAACCGAGCCCTGTGAGCGGATGAACGAGGTGATGCGCGACCAGGCTTGCACCTGCTCGTCGTTCCAGATGCCGGTGTCCTGCGGCGAGATGCGACCCTCCGGCGACACGGCGGTCGCCTCGGTGAACACCATCCCGGCGCCGCCCCGGGCGAACGAGCCGAGGTTCACCAGGTGCCAGTCGGTGGGTACGCCGTCTTCGAGGTCCACGGAGTACTGGCACATCGGTGCGGTCCAGATCCGGTTGGCGACCTCGGTGGAACGCAGGGTGATCGGGCTGAAGAGTTGGCTCATGCTGTCAGTGAACGCAGGAAGGCGTCCAGTCCTTCCACGCCCGTGAAGTGGTGGGTGGTGACACCCAGCTGCGCCGCGGCATCGGTGTTGATCGCCTTGTTGTCGATGAACACCATCGCGTCGAGGGAGATGCCGAGCTCGGCGGCCACTTCGGCGTAGATCGCCGGGTCGGGTTTGATCGCGTCCATCTCGGCGCTGACGAAGATCCGCTCGAAGAAGGCGGCCATGGGCGAGCGGCGCAGCGGGCTGGAGAAGTCGAAGCCCGCGTTGGAGAGGATCGCCAGGCGGGTGCCGCCGTCGTGAAGTTCTTCGATGAGATCGACCGTTCCCGGCTCGAGGCTCCACCAGCTGCGGAAGTCGGCCACCCAGAGCGCGTGCACCGTCGATGCGGACCAGGCGGTGCCGAGCTCGCCCGCGAGGGTCGCCCAGTACTCCGGAATGGAGATCGAGCCCTGGTCGAGTGCGTCGCGGTGACGCTCGTAGCTCTCCCAGAATGGTCCGGGCTCGCAGCCGGAAAGAGCCAGCAGCTCGTCACGGTCGGCAACGCTCGGGCGCCGGGAGATCACCTCCCCGTAATCGAAGACGAGGACACGGTCGGGGATGCTGATGCTCACGCGACCAAACTATCGTGAACTGCATGAGCGACCTGTGGACGGCGGATGACGCAGCGCACCGCATTGCGGTGCCGGGCGAGGGCGACGACAAGTACACCCGTGGGGTCCTCGGGGTGATCACCGGCTCGACGATGTACCCGGGGGCTGCCGTGATCGGGGTCGAGGCGGCGCTGCGCACGGGCGTGGGGATGGTGCGGTATCTCGGGCCGGAGCGAGCAAGTGAGCTGGTGCTGCACCGCCGCCCCGAGGCGGTCACCGCCGATGGCAGGGTGCAGGCCTGGCTGATCGGATCGGGGATGGACCACGCCGAGCGAGGCGACCTCGCGCAGATGACCGCCGCGCTCGAGCAGCCGGTGCCGGTGGTGCTCGACGGGGGAGCGCTCGACCTGCACGATCGGGCGAGCGGCCCGGTTGTCATCACGCCGCACTACCGGGAACTCGCGAGGCTCCTGGGCGCCGCCGTCGAGCCGATCGCGGCCGACCCCGAGGGCTGGGCGCGCCGGGCGGCCGACGACCTGGGGGTGACCGTGCTGCTCAAGGGCCACACGACGTTCATCGCGGGCCCGGGCGTGTCGCTGCGCGCCCGATCTGCACCGACCTGGTTGGCGACGGCCGGATCGGGGGATGCGCTCGCCGGCGTCCTCGGCGCGCTCGTGGCGACGCACTCCGCGGCCATCGAACACGACCCGGCCGAACTCGCGCGGCTCGCGGCCACCGCATCGGTGCTGCACGGTCTCGCTGCAGAGCGGGCCTCGGGCGGAGGTCCGCTCACCGTGCTCGACCTGGCGGCGGCCATCCCGGCCACCATCGCGCACTTGCTGCGCGACCGCTAGCCGAGGAACCGGGAGAGGAATTCGCGGGTTCGCGCCTCGCGGGGCGACCCGAAGACCTCGGCGGGAGTGCCCTGCTCGGCAACGACCCCGCGATCGAGGAAGACGACCCGGTCGGCCACGTCGCGGGCGAAGGCCATCTCGTGTGTCGCCATCACAATCGTCGTGCCGTCGGCCTTCAGATCACGCACCAGGTCGAGCACCTCGGTCACCAGCTCGGGGTCGAGCGCGCTGGTGATCTCATCGAGCAGCAGCACCTCGGGATTCGTCGCGATCGCGCGCACGATGGCCGCCCGCTGCTGCTGGCCGCCCGACAGCCGGTCGGGGAAGGAGCGCGCCTGGTCGGCGAGCCCGATGCGGTCGAGCAGTTCGAGGCCGCGCGCTTCGGCCACACCGCGGGGGATGCCGTGGACATGCCTCGACGCCAGTGTGACGTTGTCGAGAACCGAGAAGTGCGGGAACAGGTTGAAGTGCTGAAAGACCACCCCGATGCGTCCGCGCACGGTATCGGCAGCGACGCCGGGAGCACTGATGTCAACCCCGGCGAGCCAGATCTGGCCGTCGTTGAGCGGTTCGAGCAGGTTGATGGTGCGAAGCAGCGTCGACTTGCCCGAACCGCTGGCACCGATCAGCGCGACCACCTCGTGCGCATCGACATCGAGGTCGATACCGCGCAGTACCTCGGTGATTCCGAACGACTTGCGTACGTCGCGCAGTCGCAGCACCGGCGCGGTCATACGATGCCCCCGATCTGCTCACGGGTGCGGAGCCGCGCGGTGTACCAATCGGTCAAGCGGATCATCGGCAGCGCCAGCAGCACGAACAGCAGGCCCGCGAGCACATAGGGGGTGAAATTGAAGAACTGCGCGGTCTGGATCTGGGCCGCGCGCACGGCGTCGACGGCGCCGAGCACCGAGATCAATCCCACGTCTTTCTGCATGGCGACGAAGTCGTTCATCAGGGCGGGCGTCACCTTGCGCACCGCCTGCGGCAGGATGACCAGCCGCATCGCCTTGCCGTGCGAGAGACCGAGCGATCGGGCCGCCAGCCGCTGCGACGGGTGCACCGCCTCGATACCGGCGCGGAACACCTCGGAGACGTATGCCGAGTACGTGAGGATGAGGGCGATGGTTCCGAGCACCTCGGAGGGGATGCGCGGTCCCCCGGAACCCAGGAGCCCGGGGATCCCGAACCCAACGAGGAAGAGCGTGATGATCAGCGGCAGACCGCGGAACAGGTCGGTGTAGCCGGCGGCCAGCGCGCGGAGCGGGAAGAACACCGGACCGCGCAGCGTGCGGATCCCGGCGATGATCACGCTGAGGACGAGGACCCCCGCCGCCGCGAACAGCAGCACCCGCACGTTGAGGAGGAACCCATCCCAGACCCGGGGGAGCGAGGCCAGCGCTACCTGCGGGTCGAAGAAGGTCTGCTGCACCCGGGCCCAGCCCGGGGTGTTGATGATCGCGACCCACGCCACCGCCCCCAGCACCAGGGTGCTCAGCAGCGAGATCACGACCGATCGGATGCCCTGGCGTCGCCGAAAAGCCCGACGACCGAGCTCGATGGAGCTCGGTGGCCGGGCAGGCTCGAGGGGGGTCGTCACTCCTGAAAGCTACTGGAGCACGGGGGCACTTGCCGCATCGGCGAGCCACTGCTCCGCGAGCTCCTGCAGCCGGCCGCTGTCACGGAGCCGGTCGACGGCCTCGGTGACCTCGGCGGTCAGCGGGCTGTCCTTGGCGAGGACGAGGCCGAACTGGTCGCCCGAGCCCTCCTCGGCCGGCAGCTGGCCGATGATGAGCCCGTCGGTCAGCTCGACGCCGGTGAGGTAGAACGCGGTGGGCAGGTCGACCACGATGGCGTCGACGGTGCCGCTCTCGAGGGCGAGCTTGGCGTCGTCATTGGTGTTGAAGACCTGCGCTCCGGCGGTGGGCGCGATCTGCTCCTCGATGGCGCTGAAGCTGGTGGTGCCGGTCTGGGCACCGATCAGCAGGCCCTTGAGATCGGCGATGGATGTCGCATCCGCCGCCCGCGACGCCGCAGTGGTGATGACCACCTGGGTGGTCTCGTAGTACGGGGAGCTGAAGTCGACGTTCTCGGCGCGGTCGGGCGTGATCGAGAACTGCTGCAGGTTGAAATCGAAGTCCTTCGCGCCGGGAGCGATCGCCTGGTCGAAGGTGGAGCGCACCCACACGACGTCGTCGGCGTCGAACCCGAGTTCCTCAGCGACCGCGTAGGCGACTGCCGCCTCGAAGCCCTCGCCGGTCTCGGGGGCATCGTCGATGACCCACGGGTAGTAAGCGGGTTCGCCGGTGCCGATGGTGAGCTTGCCGTCGGTCACGTAGTCGCTGGCGGCACCCGGAGCATCCGCACCCTGGGCGCAGGCGGCGAGAGCGATCAGGAGGCCGGCCGCGCCGACCGTGGCGAGAGCGCGACGGACGCTGGTTCGGGGCGTGCGGGAGAGGGTGCGGGCCATGGGGAACTCCTCGAGAACGGGTGTGCTGTGTGCACTCATCATCCCGCAGCCGGCAACGCGCGGCTGAACCGCGACGAATTGTTACCGGGCTACGCTGTCAGCCATGCCCGACGAGCCACGGAAGCCGGTTGCCGCGGTGCTCTCCAACCCGGCGCTATCGTGGGCGGGTTTCATCCTGGTGCATCTCTGGCTCGGCCAGCTGAACCTCCGCGGACCGGGATACCCGCTGGGCGATGTGACCGGGGTCTACAAGTTCTGGATGGACCAGGCGCTCGCCGCCGACTTCTGGGTGGGCATGGACAGCGTGTGGGTGTACCCGATCGGAGCGCTGTTACCGATGCTCGCCGCGACCGCGCTCGGCCCCGAGCAGTACGGGGCGACCTGGTTGACGATGGCGATGATTCTGGACGCCGTTGCGTTCGGGTTCATCACGGGCTGGGGGCGCGCCCGCGAGCGGACGGCTGTGGCGTGGTGGTGGGTTGCCTTCCTGCTGATGCTCGGCCCCATCGCCCTGGGTCGGATCGACTCGGTGACGGTGCCGCTGGCGATGGTCGGCGTGATTCTCATCGCCGCGCGCCCGCGTGTCGGCGCCGTTATGCTCGCGGTCGCGACCTGGGTCAAGGTCTGGCCCGCCGCGCTCATCGTCGCCGCCCTCGTGGCGCTCCGCGGTCGCGGCCAGATCCTCGCCGCCAGCGTCCTGGTGTCCGCCGGCATCGTCTTCGTCGCGCTGGTCGCCGGCAGCGGCCTGAACGTGTTCAGTTTCATCACCGAGCAGACCGGGCGCGGCCTGCAGGTGGAATCCCCGGTCGGGTCGACGTGGGCCTGGCTGGCCTTCGCCGGCGTGCCGGGCGCCGCCGTGTACTACGACGGCGACATCCTCACCTACCAGGTGCAGGGGCCGGGAGTCGAGGCAGCGGCAGCGGTCATGACCCCGGTTCTCGCGCTGGTCGTGCTGGTCATCGTGGGGCTGGGCGTGCGGGCGGTACGGGCGGGGACCCCCGCCGGTGATCTGCTCCCGGCCCTGGCGCTCGCGCTCGTCGCGGCGCTGATCGCCGTCAACAAGGTCGGGTCGCCGCAGTTCGTGGGGTGGCTGGCGGTACCGGTCGTCCTCGGTCTCGCCACGAGCGCTGCGGGGCTCGGTCGGTCGTTCCGCGTGCCCGCGGCCATCACGCTGGTGATCGCCGCGCTGACGCAGGTGGTGTACCCGTATCTGTACGGATACCTGCTTGACCTCAACCCACTGCTGCTCGGCGCCCTGACGGCTCGGAACGCCCTCGAGTTCGTGCTGCTCGGGTGGGCCATTCGCGCGATCGTCCGTGCCCCACTCGCGCAGCGTCATCCACAGCTCGCCCCCGAGCACAAGCCCCAGCCCACCTTCTGGTCGATCGGCGACCCCCGCTTAGACTGAGTGCGCCTCGACGACGAGCGACCTAGCCTCCCTCACTCGATCGGCCCTCATGACCCTGTCTCCCGCCCGCGCGCGCCTCGCGCTCCTGGCCCTCGCTCTCGGCGGTTTCGGCATCGGGCTCACCGAATTCGTGGCGATGGGGCTGCTTCCCAACCTGGCGGCTGACCTGCTGCCCGGTCTGTGGGCGCAGTCGCACGAACGTGCGAACGCGCAAGCGGGTTCCCTGGTCTCGGCGTATGCGCTCGGTGTCGTGGTCGGCGCACCGACGATCGCCGCGCTGGTTGCCCGCTTCCCCCGCAAGCAGCTGCTGCTCGCGTGCGTTGCCATGTTCACCGTCGGCACCGTCGCGTCGGCGTTGCTGCCGACGTTCGAGTGGGTACTGGTCGCGCGGTTCGTCGCGGCCCTGCCCCACGGCGCGTACTTCGGCATCGCCGCGCTCGTCGCCGCATCGTTGCTCGGGCCGGGCAAGCGCGGGCAGGGGGTCGCGCTCGTGCTCTCGGGGCTCACGATCGCCAACGTCGTCGGGGTGCCGGCGATCACCTTCCTCGGCCAGCAGGCCGGGTGGCGCATCGCCTACCTCGCGGTCGCCGCGGTGTTCGCCCTCGCCTTCCTGGCGATCCTCGCGACCGTGCCGCTGCAGGACGGCGACCCGGCCGCCACCATGCGTCGCGAACTGCGGGCCTTCCAGCGCCCGCAGGTGTGGCTGGCCCTGCTCATCGGCGCCCTCGGATTCGGTGGCCTGTTCGCGGTCTACACGTACATCTCCCCGGTGGTCACGAATGTGACGGGTCTCGGCGATTCGACCGTGCCGATCGTGCTCGTCGTCGCGGGCCTGGGTATGACCATCGGCAACTTCATCGGGGGCCGTGCGGCCGACCACAACATCATGGGAACGCTGTTCGCATGCTTCGGCGCGTTCGCGATCGCGCTGGCCGGGTTCGCCCTGACCGCGCAGACGACCGTCGGACTGTTCGTGTTCGTCTTCCTCGTGGCGGGTGCCGGGGCTGCGCTGTCGCCAGCCATCCAGACCCGGTTGATGGATGTCGCCGGCGACAGCCAAACGCTGGCTGCGGCGATCAATCACTCCGCGCTGAACATCGGCAACAGCATCGGCGCCTACCTCGGCGGCGTCACCATCGCCGCCGGGTTCGGTTACCTGTCGCCGACGTGGGCCGGCCTGTTGTTGTGCATCCCCGGCGTGGGCCTGGCCCTCGTCAGCCTGCTGCTGCAGCGCCGCTCGGGTGGCCGTTCCGGTGGGTCAGAAGTTGCGGGGAAGGTCGGACTCGACGAGAATCCCGTCCTCGATCGCACGCTTGCGTAGCGCCACCTTGGTGCCGACGTCGAACCCGGCAACCCGGTACTTCTCCCGGATGCGCTTCAGGTAGCTCTTCGCCGTCTCCTCGGAGATGCTGAGCTGGAAAGCGACCGACTTCACCGGCTCCCCGCCCCCGTAGAGCGCCATCACGCGGCGCTCCTGCGCGCTGAGCTTGGGGGAGCCGCCGATCTCGCTGCCATTCAAAGCCAAGTCGAGCTCGGCGGAGACGAATGACTCGCCCTTGGCTGCGGCGCGGATCGCCTCGACGATCATGCTCGCATCCTCGCTCTTGACCAGGTACCCGAGCGCGCCGGCACCCAGGGCCTCGCGCACCACATTCGGCTCCGAGTATGTGCTCATAAGAACCACCTTGACGCCGGTGGTCTTCAGGGTGTTGATCTTCAGCGAGACCGGGATGTTGTCCTTGAGGTCGAGGTCGAGCAGCACGACGTCGACCGGGAACTCCGGGTGCATGATCAGCTCGGGCCACGTGGGCACGGCCGCGACCATGGCGATGTCGTCTGCCGCGTTACCGATCCACTCGGTGAGGGCGCCGAGCAGCATCCTGTGGTCGTCCACGAGTGCTACCCGGATGCGGTCGGTGGAGTCGGTCACGATGTGTCCTTCGGTTGAGCTGGTGGATGGTTGGAGGGGGCTATCGGTTCAGCGTGCGGTCAGTTGTCGGCCGGATTGTCGACGAGACAGTGGATGTCGACGCGCAAGCTGGAGTTCTGGGTGGAGTCACTGTACTGCCCGACTTTACGGATGGCGTCCCACGTGGCCGGGTCGACCCGGTTGCGGGCCACACCGGTTGTCGTGATGACGACGGGCACGGTGATCTTGCGATTCCCGTGCACCTCCGCCGACGCCGCGGCGGGGCCGACGGCGATCGCCACCGATCGGGTCTCGCTGGGCTTGGCGGTATCGCTGACCAGCAGCCACGCTGCTGACAGCAGCCCGTCACGCTGCTGCGGATCGAGCAGGCCCGCAAGACTCGCCTTGTCGGTGAGGGTCACCGACTTGCCGAGCATGTCGGATTCCGTGATCGCGTGGTACAGCCAGGTCTCGCGTCGTCCCTCGATGAGATGCAGGCGCAGCTCCGTGGCGAGGGAGGCGGCTACAGAGGCCGTCTTCGGGCTGAGGGGCAGCTTGGTCCGGCCCGTCGCCACCGAATCGAGCAACTCCTCGGCGGCGAGGTCGAGGCGCGCGAGCTCTTCCGAGGCCATCATGCCGACCGCGAAACGCGGTGCCGACACCGTGCTCTGCACCAGAACCCGGTCGAGTTCGACCTGCACGAGCCGCCGGAAGCCGCGGACGATGACCACGCCGATCACGGCGGGCAGCACCGCGAAGGCGAGGGTGGTGATCTGGGGCGCGACGTCGTCGATGTCGGCGTTGGTGTTCAGCACCATCGCGGCGGCGAGCACGGCGCCCAGCACCCCGACCGAGACGAGAATGTCGGCCGTCTTTCGCAGCGTGATGACGACCACGAGCGCCATGCCGGCGGTGACCGCGGCGGTGGTGTTGCGACCGATGTCGTGCAGGGGCCAGATCGCCCACAGGTCGAGGGCGACGGCGGCGGCCAGCCCGACGAGGAAGATGGCGAACATCCAGTCCGGCAGCTGGTCGCCGATCACTCGCGAGGTGATGAAGACAGCCGCGACCACTGCGATCAGCACGACCCACGCGAAGGCCGCCGGAACCGGGTTGGGATAGGTCGGCAGCAGCCCGACGAACCAGACCAGGCCGTAAATGGCGCGCAGGCCGAAGACGACCGCGGCGCCGATGGCGATGAAGCCGGTGCCGAGGCTGGCGCGGCGGGGGGTCGCCTCGCGGATGACCCGGCGCGTGGCATCCGATTCCCGTCGACGACCGCGACCGAGGATGACGCCGAGGGTGTTCTCCTCGGGAGCGGAGTAGCTCATCGCGGCACCTCGAGTACGACGGTGGTGCCCGATCCTGGAGCGGAGAACAGCCGGGCCTTGCCGCCGACCTCCTTCAGCCGAGCGACGACCGACTCCTTGAAGCCGAGCCGAGCGGAGTCGACATCGTCGAGGGTGAATCCGACCCCGGAGTCGGTGATCATGGCGCGCACCATCGTCTCGTCGTCGGTGATCGTTACATGCGCTTCGGTGACTCCGGAGTGCCTCCTGACGTTCTCCAGGCACTCTGCGAGGGCGAGCAGGAAGGCATCGAGAACGTCGCTGGGCAGCAGCACCTGCCCGGTACCGTGCCAGCTCACCTCGAGCCCCATCCGACCGAACCGTTGCTTGACTGATTCGAGGGTGGTGCCGAGCACCGTCTCCTCGACCACCTCGAGGTTGTACACGCCGGATGCCTGCGGGGTGGGGGTGGCGCCGAGCCGCAGCTGCCGCAACAGCCGGGCGTCGTCCGCGGCCTGCTGCCGGAGCGCGGCAGGGGCCACGCCCACTCCCGAGTGCGCGAGCAGGGTCAGGGTGGCCAGCACGGTGTCGTGCAGCAGGCGGGCGCCCTGGCGGCGCTGCGCCTCGGTCTCGCTCGCCTGGCGCTCGGCGCGGTGAGCTCGACCGATGCTGGCGATCCGCCGAGCCGCCTGCGGCACCCCCGCGCTGATCCAGAAGCCGACGATCGCCGAGAGCGTCCAGCCGAGCACCATGAGCGCGATCGTGCGCGCCGGAGCCTGCTCGGGATACAGCAGGAAGGTGGTGGAGCCCGCAACGCCCAGGAACCCGGCGGCCAGGAGGATCCGGCGCGGGAGGTCGGTGGTCAGCACGATGGCGGTGGAGGCGAGCGACGCGCCACCGAGCTGGGTCACCGCGGAGATGCCGGCCTGGGCGGGGCCCGCTCCGGCGACGGTGATCACGCCGGTGATGGCCACGCCGAGGGCGAGAATCGCCAGCACCCACAGCAGCGAGCGACTCGAGCCGATGCGGTACTGGCAGAACCCGAGCAATAGGTAGAGCGGAAGGCAGAGCAGAACAGCCACCGGGTCGGCAGCGCCCGGAATGAGCAGGCAGACCAGGGATACGACGGTGAAACTCAGGCCGAAGACGCGGGCAGTGCGCTGGAGCAGCCGGTCGCGCTCCTTGGCTATGAGATCCATTGCAGGTCATGTTTCCACAACGCGCCCCAGAATTGGGGGTGCCCCACCGGCCGACGCCCGGCGTTTCGCCGATACAGTCGAAGCAGAGGGGCGCTGGACCGGGGGGTTCACAGGGGCCGCAGTCACGACTGCGGCCCCTGACCCGTTAACCCAAAGTCAGGTCGAGAGCAGTCGCGCCAGTTGCGCGCCCACCGCGCGGTCTTCGATGAGGAACCCGTCGTGGCCGAACTGGGACCGGATGATGTGCGGCTCGGCGCCGTCGATGTTGCCCGGGATGTGGGCGGCGACGTGCATCTGGTCCGCTATCGGGAACAGCCGGTCGCTGTCGATACCGACGACGAGCGCTCGCGCGGTGACTCGGGAGAGTGCCGCCACCGTGCCGCCGCGACCGCGCCCCACGTCGTGCGAGCTCATGGCCTCCACCAGCGTCAGGTAGCTGTTCGCGTCGAAGCGGCGGGTGAACTTGTTCCCGTGAAAGTCGAGGTAGCTCTCCACCGCGTATCGCCCGCCGCCACCGAGGGGGCTGACTCCGCTCTGCCAGCTGCGCTCGAAGCGGTCGTTGAGCTCATCCGGCGAGCGGTAATTCAACAGCGCCATCCGACGGGCGAGGGCCAAGCCGCGGTGCGGGCCGTCGCCCTCGGCGGCGTCGTAGTAGCGGCCCTCGGCGAACGACGGGTCCATGCGCACCGCCTCGAGCTGCACCGAGTTCAGGGCGATCTGGTCGGCGTTTGACCGCGCGGGGGCTGCGAGGACGGCGACCCGCTCGAGCCGGTCCGGATGGCTGACCGCCCACTCGAGCGACTGCATCCCGCCCATCGATCCACCGATCACGGCGGCCCAGCGGTCGATGCCGAGCAGGTCTGTCAGCGCGAGCTGAGCCGACACCTGGTCGCGGATTGTGAGGAACGGGAAGCGCGGCCCCCATTCCACGCCGTCGGGCGCGAGAGACGCGGGGCCGGTGGTTCCCTGACAGCCGCCGAGCATGTTCGGGGCGACGACGAACCAGCGGTCAGTGTCGATCGCCTTGCCCGGCCCGACGATCCCGTTCCACCAGCCGCCGGTGGGATGCCCGGGGCCCGGGCTCCCGACGACGTGGCTGTCGCCCGTCAACGCGTGCACGACGAGAATCGCGTTCGACCGATCGGCGTTCAGCGTGCCCGCGGTCTCGTAGGCGACCCGCACCGAGGGCAGCTCTCCGCCGCGCTCGAGCGTCATCGGTCCGACCGAGGCGAACTGGCGGTCGCCGGCGGGATCACCCTCGCGCCAGGCACCACTCGCCGGGGGCTTGCCGATCACCGATCGCGCATTGGCCTCGGTGATGAAGGCCGAGGGCACGGTGTCTTCGGGTGTCTGCCAGTCCATGTCTGGTCAAGTATCCCGAATAACCGGGGGCGGCGCGGTTTGTTACCGCCGCGCCGCACCCGGTCGGGCTGGTCAGGCAGACGCGCTCGAGGCGGCGGTCGCGGCTCGTGCGGCGTCGAAGCCGGCCTGCAGGTCGGCCTTCAGGTCATCGACGTTCTCGATGCCGACCGAGAGACGCACGAGCCCCGGCGTGACACCCGTGGTGAGCTGCTGCTCGGGGGTGAGCTGCGAGTGGGTGGTGGACGCCGGGTGGATGATCAGGCTGCGCACGTCGCCGATGTTCGCGAGGTGGCTGAACAGCTCGACGCTCTCGACGAGGGCTCGACCGGCCTCCACGCCGCCCTTGAGCTCGAACGACAGCACCGCGCCCACGCCCTTCGGCGCGTAGCGGTTCGCGGCGGCGTACCACGGGCTCGACGGCAGGCCGGAGTAGTTGACCGACGCGACGTCGTCGTGGTTCTCCAGCCACTCCGCCAGTTCCTGCGCGTTCGACACGTGGCGCTCGATCCGCAGCGACAGCGTCTCGATGCCCTGGATGAGCGCGAAGGCGCTGTCGGGGGAGAGCGCTGCGCCGGTGTCGCGCAGGATCGTCACGCGCGCCTTGATCACGAAGGCGATGCCGTCGCCCAGCGCCCCGGTGTAGCTGACGCCGTGGTAGCTGGGGTCGGGCTCGGTGAGTCCGGGGAACTTGTCGGCGTTCGCGGCCCACGGGAACGTGCCACCGTCGACGATGACGCCCGCGATGACCGTGCCGTGTCCGCCCAGGAACTTCGTTGCCGAATGCACGACGATGTCGGCGCCGAACTCGAACGGCCTGATCAGGTAGGGAGTCGCGATCGTGTTGTCGACGATGAGCGGCAGGTTGTTCTCGTGGGCGACGGCCGCCACCTTCTCGATGTCGAGGATGTTGATCTTCGGGTTGCCGATCGTCTCGGCGAAGAACAGCTTGGTGTTGGGTCGCACCGCTGCGGCCCATTCGGCGGCGTCATCCTGATCCTCGACGAAGGTCACCTCGATGCCGAGCTTGGCGAGCGTGTACTTGAAGAGGTTGTAGGTGCCGCCGTAGATCGACGACGACGACACGATGTGGTCGCCGGACTCCGCGATGTTCAGAACGGCGTAGGTGATCGCCGACGACCCGGATGCGACGGCGAGCGCCGCCGTGCCACCTTCGAGGGCGGCGACCCGCTGCTCCACGACGTCGGTTGTCGGGTTCATGAGGCGGGTGTAGATGTTGCCGAACTCGGCCAGGGCGAACAGGTTCTGCGCGTGCTGGCTGCTGTTGAACACGTACGACGTCGTCTTGTAGATCGGCGTGGCACGGGCGTTGGTGGTGGGGTCCGGCTGCGCGCCGGAGTGCACCTGCTTGGTTTCGAACTTCCAGTCGCTCATCGCGGCCTCCTTCGGGGTTGGGGCGCGGACCTGGTGCCCACTCGTCAGGCGAGCCTAAGGACGGCCCAGTGACCAGACAATGGCAGGCGCAATACGACGTAACGTTCCGGCTGTCTCAACTGCTTGACCACATGCGACTACTCGTGCAAGAGTACTCCGGTGTCATCCATCCGCCTCTTCATCCTCGGGTCGCTCAGCGAGCGCGGCGCCATGCACGGGCACGGCCTGCGCCTGCTCGCGGAGGAGGAGCACATCGACCAGTGGGCCGACTTCGGTGCGGGTGCGGTGTACGGCGCGATCAAACGGCTGTCGGCCGAGGGCCTGATCGAAGAACTGCGGGTCGAACGGGAGGGCAACTACCCGGAGCGGTCGGTCTACGGCATCACCGCCGCGGGGGAGAGCGTTCTCGATCAGTTGCGCACCGACGGTCTCGACACGATCGTGCTTCGGCCCGACCCGGTCGACCTCGCTCTGACTCGGCTCGACCGTGACCGGCTCGATCTCGTGCCGGAGATCATCCACGCCCGGATCGCCGAACTTCGACACCGGCATGAGAGCTGGACAGCGCGGGTGCCGGAGATTGAGCAGTACCTGTCGTTGATGGAGAAGCAGGTCATGCGTCATCGGCTCTTCCGTTTGCAGGGGGAGATCGACTGGCACGAAGAATTGCTCGGGGCCCTACCCGAGATCATTGCGGACGAAAAGTCCAGAACAGGAAATCACGATGACTGACAACACCGCTGCGCCCGCCGCCTGGGCCGGCCCGAAATGGACGCCGCCCGTCGGCGTCTCCGACCGGCGGGTGTGGGCCTCCTTGACGGTGCTGCTCATCGGGCTGTTCATGTCGCTTCTGGACACCACGATCGTCAACGTCGCGCTGCCCACCATCCGCGACAGCATCGACGCCAACGAGGCAACGCTCGCCTGGATCATCTCGGGTTACGCGCTGGCCTTCGGGCTCGTGCTCATTCCCGCTGGCCGCGTGGGCGACCGCATCGGTCACAAGTGGGTCTTCATCGTGGGCCTGGCGCTGTTCACGGCGGCCAGCCTGTTCGCCGGTCTCGCCCAGGATTCCGCCCAGCTGATCGTGGCTCGCGTGCTGCAGGGTCTCGGCGGCGGAATCTTCTTCCCGCCGGTCACCGCCTTCATCCAGTTGCTCTTCCCCCCGATGAAGCGCGGCAAGGCATTCGCGATCCTCGGCGCGGTGCTCGGCGTCTCGTCGGCACTCGGGCCGGTCGTCGGCGGTCTGCTCATCGAGGCATTCGGCACCGAGACCGGGTGGCGCTACATCTTCTTCGTCAACCTGCCGATCGGCGTGATCGGCGTGATCGCCGCGATCCTCGTGCTGCCCAAGCTGGCGGTGGGAGAGAAGGCGTCCATGGACTTCTTGGGGCTGCTTCTGCTCGGCGGCGCCTTGGTCGCCCTGCTCGTGCCGCTCATCCAGGGGCAGGACGAGGGATGGCCCGTCTGGACGTTCCTCTCCCTGGCCGCCGGCGTCGTGCTGCTGGTGCTCTTCGCGCTCTGGGAACGATTCCTGGCTGCGCGCGGCTCGTCACCCCTGGTGCCGCCGCACCTGTTCTCCCACGCCGCCTTCACCGGCGGGACTATCCTCGCCCTGGTCTACTTCGCGGCATTCACGAGCATCTTCTTCACCATCGCCCTGCTCTGGCAGGCCGGCCTGGGGCACACCGCCCTGGAATCCGGCTTGGTCACCATCCCGTTCGCCATCGCCAACATCGTTGGCGCGTCCCAGAGCGACCGGGTAGCCCAGAAGCTCGGTCGCGGCGTGCTGGTGCTCGGCGCCGCCCTGGTTTCCGTCGGCCTGCTGTCGCTGTGGATCATCCTGCTCACCGCGGGCGGACCGGACCTCAGCCACTGGGCACTGCTTGCACCGCTGGCGATCGCCGGCCTCGGCAACGGCTTCTTCATCGCGCCGAACAACCGGTTCATCGTTGCCACGGTCGACAGCGCCGAGGCGGGAGCTGCGAGCGGCGTGATCGGCACCATGCAGCGCATCGGCAGTGCCATCGGCATCGCCGTCGTGTCGAGCGTGCTGTTCGCGATCGCGAACCTCGACGCGGTGGGTGAGGAGATCAAGTCGAAGGTCGCTGCGGCACTCTCGGCGGGCACCTACGACTCACCGGAAGCGGCCGGCGAAGCGATCTCGGCGACGGTACTCGCCACTCACTTCACCGACGCCGCCACCGTCGCGATGTTCGTGAGTGCGATGTTCGCCCTTGCCGCGCTCGCGCTGGTGTTCACCCTGCCCAAGCGGGTGTCGCTGCACTAGCGACGCGCGCTGTCCGGTCGCTGGGGCTCTCGAAGCGTCGCTTCGGGAGCCTCAGGGTCTGGAGTCTCGCGGAACAGCCATCGTGGCTTCGGTTCGATGAGAGGCCGGAAGACCCTCCTGATGAGCGGGCTCGCGAGCGCGATCGAGATCGCGATACAGGCGAACACCATGCTCACCAGCCAGAGGGCTGAGGAGTGGTCATCCCGCAGGATCCCGGTCTCCCGGATCGGGTAGAGCACGAAACTGTGCAGCAGGTAGATGTACATCGTCGACTGCCCGAACCCGGTCATCCAGGTGGGCGAGCGGGGGATCAGCGCGAAGAAGGCCGCGCTCAGGATGACGGCGAGCACGATGAGGCCGAGCCGCACGAAACCGGCGAACCACTGGTCCTCGCCGAGAGCCTGGTACGAATCGTCGTAGAAGAACCAGTTCTGCAGGTCGATGAGCCGGAACAGCGGGATGAAGGCGATCACCAGGGCCAGCCAGCCGCCGAGAAGCAGCACTGCAGCGCCGCGCACCCACAGGGTGACGCTCTCCGCGGCGCGCCACCGGTCGACCCATCCCCACTCCCGCACCTGCCAGCCGAGCACGAAGAACGGCAGGATGCCGATGGCGCGCGACAGCGAGAAGGTGCTGTCGACATTGTCGAAGTAACCGACCCCGATTGAGAAGAGCGTCGCCCACAGCAATGGCCAGCGCACGAGGGCGAGGTAGGGCAGGATCAGCCGGAAGATCCCGAGCGCGAGCAGGAACCACAGTGTCCAGCTCGGGCGGGTGGGGTTGAACTCCTGCTTGCCTTCGACGAGATACTGCACGAGGGTCCAGATCGCCTCCATGATGAAGTACGGAAGCAGGATGTCGGTGAGCACCTTCTTCATCTGGGGCACGCCCGGTGGGGTGGCCTTCGAGAAGTACCCGCTGATCATCGCGAATGCGGGCATGTGGAACGCGTAGATGAACAGGTAGAGGATCAGCGCGTTGTCTGAGTCGTACGTCAGGCGCTGGATGCCGTGACCGATCACCACGAGCGTGACGGCGATGAAGCGGGCGTTGTCCCAGAACGGGACCCGCTTGCTTGGCGCGTGCGCCGACCCGGTTGTCGTCATCCGTTCCACCATAGCGGCGCTATTTTTGAGGACATGACTTCAGATGCACGACGCGCAGTGGTGACCGGTGCCAGCTCGGGAATCGGTGAGGCGACCGTCCGGCTGCTCCGGCAGCACGGCTGGGAGGTGGTCGGGGTCGCGCGGCGGGCCGACCGGCTCGCGGCGCTCGCGGCCGAGACCGGCGCCGAGGTGATCGTCGCCGACGTCACCAGCCAGGCCGATGTGGACGCGCTGCGCGACCAGCTCGCCCAGATCGGCCCGATCCATGCGCTCGTCAACAACGCCGGCGGCGCGTTCGGCATGGCCAGCGTCGAGGAGAGCTCGGCCGACGACTGGATCGCCATGTTCGACGTGAACGTGGTCGGTACCAAGCGCGTCACCAGCGCCCTGCTGCCGCTGCTGCGTGCCGGGATCGTCGAGGGCGAGTCGGCCAGCATCGTCACCGTCACCTCGATCGCCGGGCACGTCGCCTACGAGGGCGGGGGCGGCTACAACGCCTCCAAGTTCGCGGAGCACGCCCTCGTGGCGGTGCTGCGGCTCGAGCTCGCGGGTGAGCCGATCAGGGTGATCGAGATCGCGCCGGGCATGGTGAAGACGCCGGAGTTCTCCCTGGTTCGATTCGGCGGCGACCAGGCCCGGGCCGACGCGGTCTACGAGAACGTCGCCGACCCGCTGTACGCCGACGACATCGCGGAGGCGATCGTGCATTCGCTCGAGCTGCCGCCATTCGTCAACCTCGACCTGGTGACGATCAAGCCCGTCGCCCAGGCCGCCCCGCACAAGGTGATCCGCGGGACGCTGGCTCCGCGCTAGCTCCGGGGTGACTCGGCGGCAGCGCCCGTTTCGGGAGTCGAGCTCGTCGAGACCGGAAGGTCGTCCTCCACGTCGGCGAAGGCGAGCTTCGGCACGAGAAACAGCAGCACCGCCGCGACGAGAGCGCCGCCGCCGCAGATCGCGAACACGGTCAAGTAGCCCAGCAGGCTCGACGCCGTGGACGTGACCGCGGTGGCCGCTCCCGCGGCGAGCACGATCGCGAAGATCGCCGAGGCGAACGAGCCGCCGATCGTCTTCGTGGTGTTCGTCAGGGCCGTCGCGATCCCGGTCTGGCCGCGCGGGGCGGCGGCCGCGGCGGCCGCCGGAAGCGCACCCACCAGGGCACCGGAACCGAGCCCGGCGATCGACATGTTCACGAACACCCCGACGACGGTGGTGTGGTTCGCCAGGAACAGCAGGTAGCCGCCCGCGACGAAGAACGTCGCGACGATGAGGGCGACCCGGGGGCTCGTCCAGCGCGAGAGACGGGGGAACAGCAGTGCCCCCACGATCATCGACACCAGGTAGGCGCCGATGATGTTGGAGATCGAGTCTGCCTCCATGCCGAGCCCGTAGCCGTTGACGGGGTCGGTGCCCGCGAAGGTGGCCAGCGGCGCCTGCGCGCCGAGCAGGCTGATCCCGACGAGTCCCGCGGTCAGCTGCACGGGCCACATCGTCGGTTCCCGCAACATCCTCAGGTCGATGGCGGGATCGCGCTGCTTCAGCTCGAACCGACCCCACGGGACGAAGACGGCGATGCCGGCGAGCATGAGCAGGTACACCCACCAGGTGCCCGGTCCGTTGATCCGGAGGAAGGTGAGCCCCGAGGTGATCAGGAGCAGCCCCAGGGTCAGCACCGAGAAGCCGACCCAGTCGAGGCTGCGACCCGGCAGGGGCGTCGATTCCGGCACGCCGAACAGGATGGCGAAGAACACCAGGGTCACCGCGATCGCGGGCACCATCAGCGTGCCCTGCACGTCGCCGCCGAGCGCGGCGAACACCCGCCCCCCGCCGAGAGCCCCGACAATCGCTCCGGCCTCCAGGGCGACGACCAGATAGCCGGCGGCCCGCCGGGTTTCGGATGCACCGCGCCCGGTCACGCGGCCGCGGTCGAAGATCAGGGCCACCTCGAGCGGCAACCACACGACGTAGAAGCCCTGCAGCGCCCAGGCGATCAGGAACGACGTGAAGTCGCCGGTGAATGCGAGCCACCAGGTCGCGCCGGCCGTCAGGACCGTCGACAGCAGCAGCATCCGCTTGTGGCCGAACATGTCGCCGAGCTTGGCGAGGATCGGGACCACGATGGCGCTGAGGAGCAGTTGCGCGGCCTCGAACCAGTTGAAGTCGGCGTCGCGGATGCCGAGGTGCTCGACGAGGTCGGGGATGAGGGGCACGTAATACCCCTGGAGGATTCCGCTGACCAGCTCCACCAGGAACAGATAGCCGATGAGACCGAACGTGATGGCACCGGCTCGGGAGCGAAGTACGGACATCTTCGGATGCTAGCGGGTCGGAGCCCCGGGTAACGTTGTGCCATGACGAGCGCACTGTCCGAGGCCGAGACCACCGAAGATCGTGAAGTGCTCACCTGGAATGCGTTCGGGGAAGCATCCCGCGACCTCGCCCGCGACGTGCTGCGGAGCGGATTCGAACCTGAGATCGTCGTCGCGATCGCGCGCGGTGGCCTGCTGTTGGCCGGCGGGGTCGCTTACGCGCTCGGAGTGAAGAGCTGCGGCGCGGTGAATGCCGAGTTCTACACGGGGGTCGGCACCCGTTTGCCGGAGCCGATCATGCTGCCCCCGCTGCTGGACGCCGAGTCGATCGTGGGCAAGAAGGTGCTGCTGGTCGACGACGTCTCCGACTCGGGTCGCACCCTGGCGATGGTGGTGCAGTTGCTCGAGGCGGGCGGCGCCGAGGTGCGCACCGTCGTGCTCTACACGAAGCCGGGAACGGTCTACGAGCCCACCTACACGTGGAAGCGCACGGACAAGTGGATCAACTTCCCATGGTCGGTGCAGCCGGTGGTCACGCTGTGAGCATCCACCTGATCGGTGGTGGGCGCGCCGATGACTACAGCGGTGAGGTCTTCGCGGTGTTCATCGCCGAGGCCGCCGCGCGGGCATCCCTCAGCGGTCGGGGAATCCCGCGGATAGGGGTGCTGCTCGTGGGCGACGACGACGAGCAGGTGTACGTCGAGGCGTATCGCGACCAATTGCTTCGCACCGCGCCCTGCGAACCGGTGATCACGAGCCTGCCGGAGGGAGCCCGGGCGAGTTCGTCGCTGCTGAACGACATCGACGGCCTGCTCATCGGCGGCGGGCACACCCCGTCGTACCTAGAGGCCGTCGCGGCGATCACCGTTGAGATCCGCCTCCTGGTTGCCGACGGCCTGCCCTACGCCGGCTTTTCCGCCGGCTCGATGATCGCCTCAGACCAGGCGATCATCGGTGGGTGGCAGATCGGCGGGGTGCCGGTGTGCCCGGAAGACGCGGGAGAAGACCTCGACGAGGTGACCGTCGTCGAGGGCCTCGGCCTGGTCGACCTCGCGATCGACGTGCACGCGGCGCAGTGGGGCACGCTGTCGCGGTTGATCGCTGCGGCGGAGGCCGGGCTCGTCGATGGGGGAGTCGCCATTGACGAGTTCACAGTGCTGATCGTGGGCGACGGTGAGCTGCGCGTCGAGGGTGCCGGCAGCGTGTGGAAGGTGACGACCGATACCAACGGCGTCGTCGTGGGCACCCTCGGGGCGTGATGGCTCGTCCGCTGGCTGAGCTCGTCGACCCGGGATGGGCGTCCGCCCTGCAGCGGGTCGCACCGAACATTGCCGCCATGGGCGACTTCCTGCGGGCGGAGAATGCTGCCGGGCGCAGGTATCTGCCGGCCGGCGATCGCGTGCTGCGCGCATTCGAGTATCCACTGGCCGAGGTGCGAGTGCTCATCGTCGGCCAGGACCCGTACCCGACCCCGGGTCATCCGGTCGGCCTCTCGTTCTCCGTGGATCCAGCCGTGCGGCCGGTGCCGCGCAGCCTGCAGAACATCTATACCGAGTTGCACGACGACCTGGGCATGCCGACTCCGCGGCACGGCGACCTGAGCGCGTGGGCGGCGCACGGCGTCATGCTGCTCAACCGGGTGCTCACCGTGCAGGCGGGGGTGTCGGGGTCGCACCGTGGCAAGGGGTGGGAGGCCGTGACCGAGGCGGCGATCCGATCGCTGGCCGAACGCGGCGGCCCGCTCGTCGCGATTTTGTGGGGTCGGGATGCCGGCAGCCTCGCGCCGCTGCTCGGTGACACGCCCATCATCGCCAGCGCGCACCCGAGCCCGCTCTCGGCTCGGAACGGGTTCTTCGGGTCCCGCCCGTTCAGCCGGGCCAACGATCACCTGCTCGCCCAGGGAGCCGCCCCCGTAGACTGGACCCTGCCCGACTGACCCGGCCGAGAACCACCAGCCACGAGGAGCCAGCCGTTGACCGGATCCACCATCGAATTCCGAGCCCTGTCCAAGCATTTCGGGGCGGTCCGTGCGGTCGATGACCTGACCTTCACCGTGCAGCCTGGGGCTGTCACCGGCTTCCTCGGCCCGAACGGCGCAGGCAAGACCACCTCGCTGCGCATGCTGCTGGGGCTCGTGCGGCCGACGAGCGGCTCGGCGACGTTCGGCGGCGTGCCGTACCGGGAGCTGCCGCGCCCCCTCGCAACAGTGGGCACCGCTCTGGAGGCGGCGAGCTTCAACCCCGGCCGGAGCGCACGGGACCACCTGCGCGTGTATGCGGCGGCTGCGGGCATCCCGAAGTCGAGCATCGAACGCGCGCTCGGGCTCACCGGCATCGCGGAAGCGGCGGATCGTCGCGTCGGCGGTTTCTCGCTCGGCATGCGGCAGCGGCTCGGGTTGGCGTTCGCGCTGCTCGGTGACCCCGGCGTCCTCGTACTCGACGAGCCGATCAACGGGCTCGACCCGGAGGGCATCCGCTGGATCCGGGGGCTGCTGCAACGTCTCGCCGCGGAGGGTCGCACGGTGCTCGTGTCGTCGCACCTGCTCAGCGAGGTGCAGCAGAGCGTCGACAGCGTCGTGATCATCTCGCGCGGTCGCATCGTGCACGAGGGCTCGCTCGACAGCCTCGCGCCCGGCACGGTGGTCGTCGTCGATTCACCCGATCGCGCGGGGTTGCGCGCGGCGCTCGCCGCAGCGGGACTCACCGCGACCGAGTCGGAAGCCGGGCTCAGCGTCGCGGGCAGCAGTGCCACCGACCTCGGTGCCCTCGCCCTCCGGGCGGCCGTGCCGCTCAGCCTGCTCAAGCCCGAACGCGCAGGCCTGGAAGACGTCTTCCTCGATCTAGTGGGCACCGGAGAGGGGACGGGACGATGATCGCCGCCATCCGCTCGGAGCTCCTGAAGGTCACCACCACTCGCGCGTGGTGGATCCTCGCGCTCATCCTCTTCGGCTACGTCGGGTTCACCGCCGCCGTGCTCGCCCTGCTGTTCGGCACGCTGGGCGACCAGCTGGCCGCGCAGCCCGGCGGGCAGGGCTTGCCGGCCGGAACCGTGCCGCCCATCGTCTACTCGACGGTCACCGCCGTCGGCTACGTGTTCCCGCTCATCCTCGGCACGCTGGCGGTGACCTCAGAGGTGCGCAACCAGACGCTCACCCCCACCTTCCTCGCCCAGCCGCGGCGCGGCAACGTGCTGGTAGCCAAGCTGGTGATCCTCGCCGTGGCGGGAGCGGTGTTCGGCGTCATCGGTCTTGTCGCGTCCATGGGGCTCGGCGCGACGGTGCTGCAGCTGACGGGCAACGAGACCGCGCTCGACAGCAGCGACACCTGGGCCCTGGCCGGTCGCACGGTGCTCGCGATGGCCCTGTGGGCGATCGTCGGTGTGGGCGTCGGCTCACTCATCCAGAACCAGGTCGCGGCCATCGTGGTCGTGCTCGCTTTCACCCAGTTCATCGAGCCGATCCTGCGGTTCGGCGCATCGATCTGGGACTGGACTGCCGAGGTCGGCCGGTTCCTGCCCGGCGCGGCCAGCGACGCCCTCGTCGGGTCGAGCATCTTCACGGCCTTCGGAATGACCTCCGATGTTGAACCGCTTCAGTGGTGGCAGGGCGGCCTCGTACTGCTCGCCATCGCGGTGGTGGTCTCGGTGATCGGGTACCTGACGGCGTGGCGCCGCGACATCACCTAGGCCCGTGCAGAACGGTGCGTAAAATCGGGGGAATGGTGAACCGCTAATGCTCGAGGAGGAGTACCAGGCGAGGCGCCAATTACCTCCACACCTGCGCCCGGCACCGACACCGGAGCCGCCGTTCTCATTCGAGATCCGCGCCGCCGAGCTGGGCGACCTGCCGAGCATCCGGGAGATCTACAACCACTACGTGCTGAACTCGTCGGTCACCTTCTCCGACACCCCGTGGACCTTCCCCGCCGCCCGCAAGAACTTCGAGAATGCGGTGCAGCGGGGCTACCCGTTCATCGTCGCGGTGAGCCCGGGTGAGCAGATCCTCGGCTTCGCGTGGGTGCACCCCTGGAACACCCGCGCCAGTCACCGCTTCTCGGTGGAGGACTACATCTACCTCGGCCCCGCCTCGACGGGCAAGGGCCTGGGGCGGGCGCTGCTCGGCGAGCTCATCGAGCGATCGCGGGCCGCCGGAATCAAGACCATGATCGCCGTCATCGCCGATAAGGGAGCGGACGCCTCAATCCGACTGCACGAGAGCTTCGGATTCACCGTCTCCGGTCGCATGGGGCGCGTGGGTTACAAGTTCGACCGGTGGCTCGGCTCGGTGCTCATGGAGAAGAACCTCCGCAAACGGTGACGCTCAGCGATCCACGATCTGGCGTAGGGCGTGCTCGGTCTCGCCGGGCGTAGCGGGATCTCCGAGCCAGAGCATCCTGAGCAGAAGGCCGTCGACCGCGAGCGCGGTGACTCTGGCGCGGGCCGGGTCGCTGCCGCCCGGGTCGATTGCCTGCTCGAGGGCGCGGTACCAGAGCTCGGCGTCGTCGCGCAGCGAATCCCGGCGCATCGCGAGAAACATGAGTTCGTACTGCGCGATCGCTGCGGCCCGGTTGTCGTAGACCCAGGAGTGCAGAACCCGTGCGAAGGCGGCGAGGTCGTCGTTGTGGATGTCAGCGAACAGGGCCACCTGCTGCTGGGTCGCCCGTCGCAGCGCGCTGAGATACAGCTCGTCGATGGTGGCGAAGTAATAGGTGGCGGCCGAGACCGGTACGCCAGCCTCGGCGGCCACCGCCCGGTGGGTGACCGCGCCCGAGCCATCCCGAGCCAGCACCCGAAGGACAGCATCGAGCAGGGCCTCGCGACGGGCGCGCCCCTTGGCGGTCAGGCCCACTAGTGCTTGCCGCCCGTCTCGAGAAGCACGACCCCGCCCGCCACCAAGACCATGCCGAGCACCTGCTGCCAGGTCAGCGTCTCGCCGAACGCGAGCCAGCTGATGATCGCGACGGCCACCACGCCGACGCCGGCCCAGATCGCGTAAGCGACCCCGAGTGGCACGCCTTTCGACAGCGTGAGCGAGAGCATCGTGAAGGCGAACACGTAGCCGACGCCCACCACCGGGTATGCCCACCACACCGCCTTGTCTCCGGTCGTGAGCTTCAGGAACGACGTGGCGATGACCTCGCCGATGATGGCGAGGGCCAGGAACAGGTAACCCATGGTGTTCTCCTCTTTTCTGGAACAAATGTACCAGAAAAGAGGAGAACACGTCACGCGGGTCAGTTCTTCGGCGTCGCCCTTCGCAGGATGAAGAACCCGAGCACCCCGGCGAGAGCCGTGATGATGAGGCTCCAGGCGTATGACCCCAGGAACCCCGCTGCGACGAAGAACTCGCCCACCAGGTTCCAGCTCCTGGAAAAGGTGAGGAGAGCGGCCGCACCGATGAGCACGGCGGCGAGGGCGATGAAGAACACGGTGAGGCCGTTCGCCCTCCACCGCACCCACACCGTTGCGATCGCCGCACCCACGAAGAAGAAGAACAGGAAGGCAGCGAAGAAGATGAACAGTCGGCTGCCCCATCCGCCATCGCCGAAGTAGATCGACGTGAACATGCGGCCCCCGAGGCCCCATCCGTTCGTGGCTTCCTCGATCGCGGCGAGGATCGTGAGACCCACCGCGTACATGGCCGACAGGATCACGAAGGCGAGTGCACTACCGAGGTAGTAGTCGCGGCGCGTGACGCCGTAGCCGAGGGCGAAGGGGAAGGTGACCGCGATCGCCTGCACGGCCACCACCATCATGTACACGAAGATGAACGTGCTGGCGCCCGACCACTGCAGGCCCTGGAGCGTGTCGGCTCGGTCTTCGCCCCTGAGGTTCGTGGCGAGGATCGCCCAGATCGCCAGGTTGGCGAGGAAGATGATGCCGAGAATCATCCACGGCAGGATGAGCGTCGTCCACGGGTTCGCGAACTGGAGCTTCATCACGTTGACGATGCGTTGCGCCGGGGTCGCCGGGGCGGTGATGGTGGTCATGCCGATACCTCGAATTCCTTCTCGCTCGTGTTGGTGCGGCGGATGATGAGTTGCTGCAGGGAGACCGGCGAGAGCTCGAGCCCCGCCGCGGTGGCCTCCTGCCGCTGTGCGGGCGAGAGCCCAGCGACGGTCACCGACGCGAGACCGCCGATCCCGTCGCGATGGAGCACGTCGCGGCCCTGCACGAAGGCGTCCACCGCGGCGCGGGTGCCCACGACGGTGGTCGCGGTGCCGCGCAGCGTCTCGGCGTCGGCGTCGATGATGATGCGCCCCTCGTCGATCACGAGCACGTGCTCCAGCAGGTCGGCCACCTCGTCGATGAGATGGGTGGACAGGATGACCGTGCGCGGGTGCTCGGCGTAGTCGGCGAGAAGGCGGTCATAGAAGATCTGGCGCGCGACGGCGTCCAGCCCCAGGTACGGCTCGTCGAAGAACG
>Ga0247742_10000358_pt1 | contig 39129 bp, 40 predicted proteins | sample UWRJL208509C2_FD_180944 | JGI IMG/M metagenome (GOLD analysis project Ga0247742, IMG submission 180944) | Plant litter microbial communities from Arlington Agricultural Research Station in Wisconsin, United States - UWRJ-L208-509C-2 | ecosystem: Environmental > Terrestrial > Plant litter >...
CGCGTAAACGATGCCGAGCAGCAACACGATCACGACCAGCGCGTATTTCCAGCGTGGAAAATCACTCATGCCTTGCCATTCCATGAAAAGCGGCCACAAGCGGCCGCGGCTGACGCCATTGAGACGAAGCTCAGGACTTTTTCAGGCTGCCCTTGGGCAGGACCTGGGTGATCGAGCCCTTCTGCACCTGGACAACGGTACCCGGGGCGATCTCCACGCGGACGAAGGACTCGCCCACATCCTCGATACGGCCGGCGAGGCCGCCGCCCATCACCACTTCGTCGCCCTTGGCAAGGTTCGACAGCAGGGCGCGATGCTCTTTCTGGCGCTTCATCTGCGGGCGGATCATCATGAAATAGAAGATGCCGAACAGCACCGCCATCATGATCAGCGGCGAGAGGCCCAGCGCGCCACCCTGGGACGCCCCGGCAGCGGGAGCGGTGGCCTGTGCAATGGCGGCGAAGGTCGGAAGGCTCATCGTCAATTCTCGCAAGTCATGGAACAGCCACGAAAAAGCGGCTGCTCACGTAAAAAGATCGTGGATTATGCCACGCACCCCGGTGCTTATGTACCGCGCCCCGCCATGGCTTGGGGGCGCCGTGTAGCGCCCGCAAGGCCGCCGGGTCAGCCGTCGGCTTCGGCTTTGCGCCGCGCCGCGTAGAAGTCGGCGACGAAATCGTCGAGCGTGCCCGTCTCGATCGCGCCCCGCAGCCCGGCCATCAGTCGTTGGTAGTGGCGGAGGTTGTGCATGGTGGCCAGCTGGCTACCGAGGATCTCGTTGCAGCGGTCCAGATGACGCAGGTAGGCCCGGCTGAAGCCGTTCGCGCAGGCGTAGCAGTCGCAATCTTCCTCGATAACGCGCGTATCCATCGAGAACTTCGCGTTACGGATGCGTAACGTGCCCTCACGGGTAAAAAGGAAGCCATTGCGGGCGTTGCGGGTGGGCATGACGCAGTCGAACATGTCGACGCCGCGGCGCACAGCCTCCACGATGTCCTCCGGGCGACCCACACCCATGAGGTAGCGCGGCCGGTCCTTGGGCAGGACGTGCAAGGTGAGGTCGAGGGTATGGTTGCGCTCGGCCTCCGGCTCACCCACGGCGAGACCGCCCACGGCGTAGCCGTCGAAGCCGATCTCGATCAGGCGCTCGGCCGACCGATGGCGCAGGTTTTCGTAGGTGCTGCCCTGGACGATGCCAAACAGGGCATTGGGGTTCTTCAGGTCGTCGAAGGCCTGGCGCGAGCGCTCGGCCCACCGGAGGCTGAGCTCCATCGAATCGGAGGCGACCTTTTCAGTGGCCGGATACGGGGTGCATTCGTCGAAGATCATCGCCACGTCCGAGTCCAGCACCTTCTGGATCCGCATGGACTCCTCGGGCGACAGGAACACCTTCGACCCGTCCACCGGCGAGGCGAACGTCACGCCTTCCTCGGTGATCTTCCGCTTGTGAGCCAGGGAGAACACCTGGAAGCCACCGGAGTCGGTGAGGATCGGCTTCTCCCAGCCGATGAACTTATGCAGGCCACCGAATTCACCGACGATCTCCAGGCCGGGGCGGAGAAAGAGGTGAAAGGTATTGCCGAGAATGATCTCCGCGCCCGTGTCGAGCACGTCGCGGGGAGTCATGGCCTTGACGGAACCGTAGGTACCCACCGGCATGAAGGCCGGCGTTTCCACGGTGCCACGGCCGAATCGGAGACGGCCACGCCGGGCCGCGCCATCGGTGGCGAGGAGGTCGAAAGGGAGCTGGGTCATCCGCCTATTCTAACGTGGACCCGCCCCAGAGCAGGCGTGCCCCCTCCAGGAGCCGATTCATTGGCGATCCGGCGGCAGCCGGGACCCCTAAAGTTTCGTAAGTTTCCGCCGATCTTCTAAGCCACAGGAGCGCGCCCAGCCGGGACTCGCCCAGGCCCTATGGAGGACCTGCCCTTGATCATCCAGCCGACCAGTATCGCTGCCCAGCTTTGGGCGGGCGCGGCCGCGGGCACCACCGCGACCGCGGATACGTGGCGCGTGGGCACCTTGCTGACGGCTCGGATCATGGGGCAGACCGATATCGGTCGACTCCTCCTCGATATCGGCGGCCTGACCGTCGAAGCCGATGCGGCCGGAACGTCCCTGCCCCAACAGTTCCAGGTGCGGGTACTGACCCAGGGCACCCAGCCCCAGCTGGAAGTGATGCCCGGCAAGGTGGACGAGCAGGTCGCCATGCAGGGCCTGCGCGAGCGGCTGCCCCTGCAGAACGGTTACGCACAGCTGCTTGGTGTGCTGTCAGCACTGGGCAGTCGCCCCGTCGCACGGACGTTGCCCGCGCCGTTGCGCGCTGCGCTGGCGACTCTGGAAGCGGCCATCAGCAAGCCGGATGACGTGAGTTCGCCGCTGGGCATGAAGGAAGCCATCGCAAAGAGCGGTGCCTTCCTCGAAGCGAATCTCGCCGAACCCAAGGAAGAGACGCCGGCCGCCGACGACTTCAAGGCGGCGTTGCTCGCCCTTCGTCGCACCCTGTCCGATCTTCCTGCCGCTCGCCCCGCCCCGGCACCGGGCCAGGGCGCGGCCCGTCCGCTCAACGACACACCTCCGCCATTGGCACAGCGCGCCCTCTTCGCGCAGCCGCGCGCCGCCGAAGTGCTGGTGACAGAGGAAAACGTGGACGAAGTGGTGACACAGCTGCGCACCGACGTGCGCGCGGCTGTTTCCCGTGTCGAGATCGGCCAGTTGGAATCCCAGCCCCAGTCGGGTTTCTGGATGATCGAGATTCCGCTGGCTGGCGTGCGCGGCTACGACGTGCTTCAGCTGCGTATCGAGGAAGGCAAGCCGAGCGTGTCCGAGCCGGAGGGCATGTGGACTGTGGGCTTCGCGATCGACCCGCCGACGCTCGGCGCCGTGCAGGGTGAGATCCAGCTACGTGTACCTCGTGTCTCCGTACGCCTGTGGGCACAACACGGCGAAACCGTGGCGCGACTGGAAACAGAATTCATGTCGTTGCGCCGGCAACTCGAAAAGAGCGGCCTGCAGCTCGACCACTTCGCGTGCATGCATGGCCTGCCCGTCCCGACCGGCGCTTACAGCGCCGTCCTGCTCGAAGCACGCGCATGACCCAGTCGCTTCCGTCACCCCGGCGCAGCGTAACGCTCCGTCTTGCGTCACCCACCAGCAACGGCAGTAACCAGCGGATCGATGCCGCGGGTGTGAAGTCCATGCTCGAGCGCGCGCAGGCGCTCGGCCTGGCACCGCAGCTGGATCCGCAGATTGCCACATTGCTTGCTGCGGTGAGGTTGCGTGACGATGTGCCGCCGGAGTTGTATGCGGCGCTGGCTGCCGTCGTCGGCACCTTGTTGAGTGCTACCCGCGACTGATCGCCAGCACCCAAGACATTTGCGCATGCGTCTCCGCCGTACGCTGCGCAGCCAGCCGCGTCAGCGAAGCGATGGCTGCAAGGCCAAGCGCCATCCGCCCGCAGTCGCTGCGCACCCGGATTTCACAGGGCGTGCTGGACAGACTATCAGCCGACACCGAGGCCCAAAATATGGGCGGCTTCGGCTTCGAAGCCAGCCAACTCCGCAAAGCGCTTGCCACGCTCCGCATAATCACGAAACTGATCGAAGCTCGGCGCGCCAGGCGAGAGCACGACAACACCATCACGGCGCAGTGCATCGCGGGCAGCCCCTACAGCAGCGGCGAGATCGAGCGCGCGGTAGACGTTGAGCACGCCCGCTGCCTCAAGTGCGTCAGCGATACGCGGCCCGTTGCGCCCCTGGCAGACGATGGCCTCGGGCGCGTGCATGCGCATCGCTTCGACGAACGGCGTCCAGTCGAGTCCCCGGTCGTGCCCGCCAACGATCAACGCAGCACGCCTGGTTCCGACGGTTTCCAGTGCAGCGAGGCTCGCCAGCGGCGTCGTGCTGATGGAGTCGTTGATCCAGTCGAGGCCATCGCGCTTGCCCAGCGGCTGCAGGCGATGCGGCAGCGGGACAAAACTCGACAACGCGGGTGCGGCCGCACGCGCATCGAGTCCCATGATCTCAAGCGCGGCAAGCGCGGCACATGCGTTGATCGCATTGTGTAGTCCGGGAGCGGAAACACGATCGGCAGGAATGACGTCCTCGGCAGCGCGGCGAATCCAGCCATCCGCAACATGCCAGTGCGCGGTGTCCCCGAAGGTATGCAACGCGGGATGCTCGGCCGCGCGTGCCAGTAACGCCGCCTGCGTCGCATTGACCAGCACCTTCGCCGACGAGGCCAACAGCTTCAGCTTGTCGTCGACATAGCGCTCGCGCGAACCATGCCAGTCGAGATGCTCCTCGTACAGACTGGTGACGACGCCGAGGCTCACACCCGATGCTTCGCCCGTCTGGAAGCTCGACAGTTCGATGACCCATAGATCGGCCGTTTCATCATCGAGCTCGAGCAGGGGCAGGCCGATGTTTCCGACCAGCGCCGTACGCACGCCGATGGAGCGCGCGAGGTGCGCGATCAACGCCGAGGTGGTGCTCTTGCCCTTGGTGCCGGTCACCGCGATGGTGTTCGTCACGGGGTGTCCCGCGAACCACAGCGCCGTACCGGAAGTGAATTGCGTGCCGCGCGCCTGCGCGTCGAGCAGCTCCGGCTTATAGGCCGAAATACCCGGTGATTTGATGACGATCTCGTAGCCAGCCAGCGCATCCGCATCGGGCGCGGCGTCGTGAACTCGCACGGCCGGAAAAGCAGCACGCGCGGCCTCGACTTCATCGGCCGCGCAATACAGATCGACGGCCTGCCCCGGCAGATGCCGCGCCAGCGCATCCAGCGCAGCGCGACCCTCGCGACCGAAACCCCAGACCGCGACGCGCCGCCCGACCAGATCAGCCCAACGCATCCAGCGCTCCGACCAGACGCTGCGGCACCAGATGCGAAGCACCCGGCTTCAGCCACGGCTCGAGCGCGAGTTCGTCGCGATCCAGCTGCGGGAGGATCTCGCGCCGGAAACGTGCGACCAGCGCATCTTCACGCCACTCCGGACGTTCGGCCAGCGAGGCCAGCGCGGCGCGGGCTTCCGCACCTTCGCCCACGCACTCGAACGGTTTGTGATCCTTGTATTCCAGCAGCGCATCGAACGCACCGGCGAGCGCGTCGTCGTCGAGCAGGTTGCGCCCGAAAATCGACACCAGTCGCGGTTTTGCCATAAACGGCGCGAGCGCGAGGAACACGAAGTGGCACTTCGGGCACTGCCCGCACCAGCGATCCGCCGGCTTGGGCCCGAGAATGCGGAAGTTGCGGTTGCAGCTGGAGAACACATCGAAATAGGCGCCACCCAGGCGGGCGAACGCGCTCGTCACGGCCAGCTCCGACCACGGTCGCAGCAGCGAGCAATAGTCAAGGTCGGCGGCGATATGCGTGTGGATATAGTCGTGAAGCGTCTTCTCGAAACCGAAGCCCTTGCTCCACTGGTGGTTCACTTCCTGCCCTTCGTACTCGAGGGTCGCCACGGAAGCGGAGCGCTCGTTCGCGAAGACCACCGAATCGTAGCCGTACAGCACCGCCGCCACCGTGAGGATCACGGAGTTGATGGCGGTGACGGGAATATGGCCGTTCCACGCACCAAGACGGTTGAGCTCGAAGAGGCCGGGCGCGAGTTCGCGCGAAATATTCAGTGTGGACAGCCCCGTGCGCGCGGCGCATTCGGCGATGAGCGGCGAGTTGCCTACCCACGTCGCCGTCGCGTCGGCACCGATCGACTTCACGGCTTCCACGGCGACCACCGAATCCTTGCCCCCGCCGATGGGCAATAGCGAACGATGCGGCAGGCCGATCGCCGGCGCGCGCGCGGCCACCTTCCGTTCGAACGGAAAGGCGATGCGCGAGCGCAGGTCGAGGCGGTTGCGATAAGCGAACTCAGCCAGGCCGTGCACGTACAGCGCGTCGAGCATCGCAGCGCTGTCCTCATCGAGGGCTTCGCCTTCGACGACGATCGTCTCCGGGATACCCGCCTTGTAGTAGCTGACGCCGGCGACCAGGTGAAGCAGGCGCAGGGCGGCGGCAAAAGCGGCTTCACGTTCCGCCGGCACCGCGGGCGCACCGGGAAAGGTGACGCGCTCGATCAGTTCCGGGCCCTCGTCGAAGGCATAGACGAGCTCGGCCACGCCGTCGGTAAAGCCGTGGCGAATGAAGCGGAAGCGCTGGCTTGCGCGCGGATCGATGGGCGTATCGGTCACGGCAGGAGCACCTCGTCTGCTTCGTCACGCAGGTTGTAGCGGGAGGCCATGGCGGCGCCATACGCCCCGCCCTGTGCCACGAGGATCACATCATCCTCCTTCGACTCGGGCAGGCGCCTGTCCGAACCGAGGATATCGCCTGACTCGCAGATCGGGCCGACCACCTGGTACATGGTGGTGGCCGGTTCGCCGTAACGGCTCAGGTTGATGATTTCGTGCCAGGCATCGTACAGCGCCGGGCGAATCAGGCTGTTCATGCCGGTATCCAGGCCGAGGTAGCGCATGCCTGCGCCCTTCTCCTTCTCCTGGGTGACCTTGGCCAGCAGCACGCCCGCGTCCGCCACGAGGTAACGCCCCGGCTCCATCCACAACTCGAACTGCGGGTAAGCCTGACGCACCGAGGTAAGCACGCGGTCGAGCGCCGCCATGTCCAACGCGGTCTCGCCCGGGTGCGAAGGCACGCCCAGGCCACCGCCGATGTTCAGCACGCGAATGGTGCCGATGCGCTCGGCTAGCGAGGCCAGTTGCGAATACACCTCGCCCCAGTGGGCGGCGTCGAGGATGCCCGAGCCCAGGTGTGCATGCAGACCGATCACACGCGCACCGGCGGCGTCAGCCAGGCGGAGGAAGCGATCCAGATGCTCGATGGGCACACCGAATTTGCTGCCGGTACCACCGGTCTTCACCTTGTCGTGGTGGCCAAGGCCGCGACCGAGGTCCACGCGCAACATGATGTCGCGACCGGTGAACATGTCGCCCCAATGCTCGATGGGATGCAACGCGTCGATCGTGATCGTCGCGCGCGTCTGCAGGGCGGCTTCGAAATCGCGGCGTGCGGCGAAGTTCGGGGTGAACAGCAGCGGCACGGTATCCGGCACGGCGGCCGACACCGCAGCGAGCTCGCCCGGCGAAACGCATTCGAACGCAAAGCCTTCCTCGGCCAGCACCTTCAGGATACCCGGATGGGTATTCGCCTTCACCGCGTAGTGCGCGCGATCGACCGCGCGCAACGACTTCACGCGACGCGCCTGCGCGCGCACGGTCGGCAGGTGATAGACGTAGCGCGGCGTGCGCTCGTCGGCCAGCTGCACGAGTTTCGTGCGCTCGCCCTGCCACCATGCCGCTGCCGGTAGCACCGGTTCGCCGGCGCCGTAGAGCGTCTGCCAGGAAGGGCCGAATACCATGCTGTCATCCGTGCGCAGGGCACCCGCGCCGATAAGGAGTTCATGCAGCCGCGGCAGCATGTCGTCGACCACGTCTTCGTCGACGACGAAGGTGATGTTGAGGTTGTTCGAGGACTGCGAAATCAGGTGCACTCGCAACTGGCCGAACTCGGCGAGCACGCCCGACAGCTTGTGCAACATGGAACGCATGCCGCGACCAACCAGGGTGATCGCAGCACACGGGGCGATCACCTTTACCCGGCACACGCGCGCCAGGTCCGCCGCCAGCGCGGCGATCGCGTCGGAGTCGAGCAGGTTCTCGGTGGGATCCAGCGAGACGGTGACGTTGGTCTCGGCCGAACCGATCAGGTCCACCGAAAGGCCGTGGCGCTTGAAGGCATCGAACACGTCGGCGAGGAAGCCCACCTGCTGCCACATGCCCACCGACTCCATCGACACCAGGGTGATGCCCTTGCGCGCGCTGATTGCCTTGATGCTCGGTGCATGCTCGCGCACCTCAGGACCGATGGAGGTGCCCTCCAGCTCGGGACGGTTGGTGTCCTTGATCAGCAGCGGAACGCGCGGCTCACGCAGTGGCGACAGGCAGCGCGGATGCAGCACTTTGGCACCCGTGGAGGCAATTTCCTGGGCTTCTTCGTAGTCGAGGCGCTGGAGCAGGCGCGCACCGGCCACCTGCCGCGGATTGGCACTGAACATGCCCGCGACGTCGGTCCAGATTTCCACCCGCGACGCCCCCAGCAGTGCACCGAAGTACGCCGCCGAGGTGTCGGAGCCGCCACGGCCGAGCAACACGGTGCGACCGGCTTCATCGCAGGCGATGAAGCCCTGGGTGATGAAGACCTCGCCGCGTGCCGCCAACGCCGCCGACAAGGCTGCATCGTGGTGCGGCTCGACCATGGCAGAGAGCAGGCGCGTACGCTCGTTCTGGTTGGGCAGGGCGACCGAGTGGAGGCATTCACGAGCATCCACCCAGGTCGTCGGCAAGCCGTTCGCACTGAGGAATGCCGCACCCAGCGCGCTGGACATGAGTTCGCCGTGCGCCTGTATGCGGGCCTGCCAGGCGAGTTCACCCAACCCCGCCGCGCCCGCTTCTGCGAGGCCAGCGAGATCCGCCAGGCGAGCGCCGAGGGTATCCGGCAGTGCCAGCGACATCTCGGCGAGCAGGGCGTGGTGGCGATCGGCCAGGGCGGCGGCCGCGTCCGAGCGGCGTTTCGAATCCGTATGCGTGCAAAGCTGTTTCAGGCCGTCGGTGACACCGGACAAGGCCGACACCACGATCAGCACGCGCGCGCCTTCGGCGCGGCGGCTTGCGGCCAGCTCGAGGATGTTGCGCCAGCGTGCGGCGGTGGCCACCGAAGTGCCGCCGAACTTCATGACGATCCAGGGCGCGTTGCCGGGCAACGGCGCGTTTGCGTTTTCGCTCACGGGATTCTTTGCAGTTAAAAACCCCCGAAGTGTTGCGCTGCAACGGAAAAAAGGCAATTGGGGTCCCAGGTATGGGGAATGCTGCCGTGTGTGGGAGCCGGCTGTGCCGGCGATGGCCTCTCCCGCTAAGCCGCTCCGTTGGCTTTCGCCGCTGAAGCGGCTCCCACATGGCATGATTCATTTCTCGCACGAAGGCCATCGACACGCATGGAAAATCCCGGATACGCCCGCCGCCTCACCCTTATGGATGCCGCGCTCATCGTCGTCGGCGGCATCATCGGCGGCGGTATCTTTCTCAATCCGGGCATCGTGGCGCAGCGCACCGCCTCAGGCTGGGTGTTGCTCGGCCTTTGGGTCGCCGGTGGCCTGCTCACCCTCATCGGCTGCCTTTGCTACGCCGAGCTGGGCGCACGTCGACCGGAGGCGGGCGGCAGCTATGTCTACCTGCGCGAGGCCTTCGGCCGGCTGGCGGGATTCCTGTTCGGCTGGACGATGCTGCTGGTGATCTACAGCGGCAGCAGCGCCGCCGTCGCGACCATCTTCGGTAGCTACGCCACCTCCGTGTTCGGCCTCTCGCCCGGTCTGGTCAAGCCACTCGCGGTCGGGGCATTGGTGTTCGTCACCGGCCTGAACCTGTTCGGTATCCGCTTCGGTGCGCAGGTGCAGAACGTCTTCGCGATCCTCAAGCTGGCCGCCATCACGGTGCTGGTTGTCACGGGGCTGGCCTTCGCCGGCACCGGCGCGACGCAGGCACTGGCGACCAGCCCGACCGCGGTCACCGGCTCCCTGGCTGGCGCGCTTCTGCCGGTGCTTTTCGCCTTCTCCGGCTTCAGCTACCTCAACAACCTGGCCGGCGAAGTGCGCGACCCGCAACGAACGCTGCCACGGGCGCTTGTCGTCGGCATGCTCGTGGTGATCGCAGCCTATGTGCTGGTCAACTACGCGTATCTGGCCGTCCTCGGCCACGACGGGCTCGCCACGAGCAACGCGCCCGCGGCGGACGTGATGAGCCGTGTATTCGGCGCCGCGGGTGCCAAGTTGATCGCCATCGGCATCGCCATTTCCACGCTAGGCTTCTGCAACATCACCCTCGTCGCCGGTGCGCGCGTGCTGCAGGTGATGGGGCAGGACGGCCTGTTCTTCAGCAGCGTGGCGCGCCTGCACCCGCGTTACCGCACGCCGAACATCGCCCTGATGATGCTTTCGGCCTGGGCCATCGTGCTGGTGCTGATCGCGAACTACGGCCAGCTGCTGGACTTCGCCGCCTTCGGCGACTGGGCCGCTTATGCGGTCACTATCGCCACGCTGTTCTGGTATCGCCGCCACAGCAAGGAGCGCCCCGCTTTCGCCACGCCGGCCTATCCGCTGCTGCCGCTGCTGTTCCTCGTCGTCGTGATCGGCGTGGTCGTCGCCTACAGCCTGGACAAGCCGCTCAGCGCCGGTGTGGTCTGCCTCGTCGTCCTTGCCGGCCTGCCCGTGTATGCCGTTTGGCGACGGCTGTTCAGTAAAGTGACTCGCTGAACAAGGGCACCGATGCCACAATGGCCCGGTTCAGCTGAGGAAAGCAGATGGCACAGCAAGGCCCGACGTCTCCCGTACCCGTCCCAAACAAGGATGCCAATCAAGCGGCGTCCAAGCCCGTACGTGAAGGCATCGACCTCATCGTCAACGACAAGCGTTATCGCCATACCGGCGAGGCGGGTATGCCCCTGCTCTGGTATCTGCGCGACGTGCTTCGCCTCACCGGCGCAAAGTACGGCTGCGACCAGGGTGATTGCGGCTTCTGCACGGTGATTGTCGACGGCAAGGCGGTCGCCGCCTGCCAGACGAAGATGGAAAAGATGAGTGGCAAGCGCGTGACCACGGTCGAAGGCCTGGCCGGCGCCGATGGCAAGCTGCACCCGGTGCAGCAAGCCTGGATCGACGAAGACGCGATCATGTGTGGCTTCTGCCAACCCGGCCAGATCATGGCCGCGGTGGATCTGCTCTCGCACCAGAAGAATCCATCGGACGCGGACATCGACAAGATCGGCAACCTCTGCCGGTGCGGCAGCTATGGCCGCATCCGCAAGGCGATCAAGCGTGCTGCGGGCACGATGAAGGATTCGAAGGCATGAGCGGTGAAGTCCGTCTTTCCCGCCGCCGTTTCCTGAGGTACGCCGCCGGCACCGCGGGCGCACTGGTGATCGGCATCGGCAGCGCCGAGGCCCTCGAACGTCCCACTCCCGTCGCCTTGCTCGGCGATGCATGGAGCCAGGTCGGCCCCTACCTGCGAGTCGCCGCGGACGGTCGTATCTTCATTGGCGTGCGTGACCCGGACAACGGTGAAGGCACGTCCACCTCGCTGGCACGGATCATCGCCGAAGAAATGAGCGCCGACTGGAGCCGCGTCGTTGTCGAGCCGCTTGGCCTTGGCGTTGAACAAGGCAACGGCGAGCCGCGTTTCACCTATGGTCGCCAACGTAGCGGCGATGCCACCAGCATTCCGGCCGCCTGGGCGGACCTGCGCCAGGCCGGCGCACTGGCGCGGTGGCTGCTGTTGCAGGCGGCAGCCCGCCGCCTCGGCGTACCGGCCGACCAGCTTCGCGGCGAGAACGGCATGGCCGTTGCCGCAGACGGTCGCAAGATTTCCTACGCCGATCTCGCCACGGCGGCCGCCGGCGTCGACGCGCCTACGACGATGCCGCCGCTGAAGCAGCCCGAGCGCTACACGCTCATCGGTCAGCCGGCGGGCGACGTGGACGCCACGGCGGTGGTGACGGGCAGCCTGCGCTATGCGATCGACGACAGCCTGGGCAACCCGGTGATCGTCGTGATCGCCCGTTGCCCTTACCCTGGCGGCACGCTCGATACCGCCGACCGCGACGCGGCGAAGAAGGTCAAAGGCGTCTATGACGTCGTGACCATCACGCCCGAGCAGGGCCAGCCCGCAGGCATGGCCGCACAGGCGCCAGCGCTGGCCGTGCTGGCCGAGGACACCTGGTCGGCGCTGGCAGGCCGCGCCGCCCTCAACGCCACGTGGAAAGCCGGGGACAACCCTGAGCCCTCCTCCTCCGTGCTGGAACAGAAGGCGCTGGAGCTGTTCGGTGACGACACCGCCACGCCCACCATCGTGCGCGAAAACGGTGACATCGCCGCGGCGCGGAAAAAGGCGGCGCGGGCTCTCGAGGCCACTTATTTCCAGCCGTGGGTGGCGCATGCCACCGCGGAAACGCCCAACGTCGTCGTTCGCCTGGATCCGGACACCAGCGTAACCGTGATCGCGGCGACCCAGTCGCCGCGTCAGGTCTATTCCGTCGTACAGCGGATGACCGGGTTCCGCCCGGACCAGATCGACATCCAGGTGCCGCGTGGCGGCGGCGGATTCGGTCGCCGGCTCGAGCAGGACTACATCGCCGAGGCGATGGCGGTGGCGCTCGCCAAGAAGGACGAAGCGATCCGCAGTCGGCCGCTCAAGGTCCTCTGGACCCGTGACGACGACCTTGCCCGCGACTACTACCGTCCGATGGCCGTTCACCGCCTCAATGCCTCGCTCGACAAGGGCAAGAAGATCGTCGGCTGGCACCAGCGCATGGCCAGCCCTTCCGTCCTCGTCGGCCGCAGCACGCCCGACAATCGCCTGTGGCAGTCCGAACTGGTCGCCGACGCCTTGCCGGCCGGCCTGGTGCCGAACTTCCGCAGCGACTGGTACCCGCTCGACTCCAAGCTCGCCCGAGGCGAATGGCGCGGATCGCCCCATGTGACACCCACGTTCGCTTCGGAAAGCTTCATCGACGAACTGGCCCACGCGGTCAAGGCCAATCCGCTCGATTTCCGTCTGGCCCTGCTCGGTGAGGCGCGCCAGCTGCCTTACAGCGGACGTGGCGGCCCGATCGACACCGCGCGTCTGGCCAATGTGCTCAAGCTGGCCGCCGACAAGATCGACTGGAGCCGCTGGCTCCGTAGCGAGAATGGCCTGGGCATCGCCTGTTCGTACGTCTTCGGCGCCTACGTGGCGCATGCGATCGAAGTGGCCCCCACGGCCGACGGCATCGACATCCACCGGGTGGTCTGCGTGGCCGACGTCGGTCGCGCCATCAATCCGCTGGGTCTGGAAGCGCAGTTGCAGGGCGCGACGATGGACGCGCTCTCGACCGCCCTGAACCTTGCCATCACCATCAAGGATGGCAAGGTGCAGCAGACGGGTTTCCGCGATTATCCGATCGCCACCACCCAGCCGCTGCCCTACGAAATCGAGACAGTGATCGTGCCGTCAACGGCCGAACCGACCGGTGCCAGCGTGATCGGCGTACCCTCGGCGGCACCGGCACTGGCAAATGCGGTGTTCCGCGCCACGGCAGTGCGAGTGCGTCGCCTGCCCCTGCTTCGCGAGTTCGCCCGCCTGCGCTGATCCGTCGCTCCCATCCCCCGAGGTACCGCATGACCGTTGCATCCTTTACCTCGGGCCCACCTGCCCCACGTACCGACGCCGACCTGATCGGCAGCAACAAGCGCTTCTACGACGCGCTGTGGTCGGAAGCGAAGCTGTTTGCGCCGGAGCGCTTCAACACCTGGCCATTGGTGGCCGAACTGGCAGCGCAGACCTCGCGCCGGCTCGAAGTGGCGCCGGGCCTGCGTCCGCGCCTTCCGCTGGCCGATACCCAGTTCGTCGACCTCAGCCGGCCGGCCCTGGCCGAGCTTTCCCGGCACGGAGCCAGGGTCGCCAACGCCATGATCGGCGCGCTGCCCTTCCGCGACGGCAGCTTCGACTTCGTCTGCGCGTTCGACATCCTCGAGCACGTGGTGGATGACGAAGGCGCCCTGGGCGAACTCGCCCGCGTGGCCGAGCCAGGCGCCCGCCTGCTGATCTCGGTGCCGCTTCATCCCGAGGCCTGGACCGCCTTCGACGACTTCGTCGGCCACTTCCGCCGCTACGAGCCCGAAGCCATCCGCGCCCTGCTGGCCCGGCACGGATTCACCATCGAACGTAGCGCCGTGTACGGCATGCAGCCGAAATCTTCGAAGTTGCTCGATCTGGGCCAGTGGTACCTCACCCACCAGAGGGCCCGCGCCATGTGGTGGTACAACAAGGTTTTCATGCCCCTCGGCGTGCGTTTCCAGAAGGCCCTGGCCTTCACGCCGGGATTCGCGCCGGCACCCGGCGTGGACGAAGTCCTGCTGGTCTGCCGCAAGACAGGCACTTAAATCGAGTAAAAACAGGGGCTTTACATATGACGCGGCGCAAGTGGTTATGATGCGCCACCTCCCCGCCCCCCGGACCCTGCATGCTCTATCTCATGCACGAATTCCAACGCTCCATGCTCAGCCCCCTCACCTATTGGGCTGAAGCGAGCGCGAAGATGTTTGGCGACAGCGCCAGCCCGTTTGCCCGCATGCCTGGCGCCGACCGCGCTGCCGCGGGCTACGAGCTCATGTTCCGGCTGGGCAAGGCGTACGAAAAGCCCGAGTTCGGCATTCATACGGTGGAGGCGCACGGCCACGATGTCGCCATCGTGGAGCAGGTCGCGATGGCCAAGCCGTTCTGCACGCTGAAGCGCTTCAAGCGCTTCTCCGACGACCAGGCCACGGTCGACCGCATGAAGAACGACCCGGCCGTCCTCGTCGTGGCGCCGCTGTCGGGCCACCACTCCACCCTCCTGCGCGACACCGTGCGCACGCTGCTGCGCGACCACAAGGTGTACATCACCGACTGGGTCGACGCGCGCATGATCCCGACCGACGAAGGCTCGTTCTCGCTGGCCGACTACGTTTCCTACGTTGAAGAGTTCATCCGCCACGTCGGCGTGCATCGCGCGCACGTGGTCTCGGTGTGCCAGCCCACCGTGCCGGTACTCGCCGCCGTCTCGTTGATGGCCGCTCGCGGTGAAGACACGCCGCTGACGCTCACCCTCATGGGTGGCCCGATCGACACGCGCAAGAGCCCCACCAGCGTGGACAACCTGGCGACGACGCGACCGCTGTCGTGGTTCCGCAACCAGTTGATCCACAAGGTGCCCTATCAGTACCCGGGCGCCGGGCGCGAGGTGTACCCGGGCTTCCTGCAGCACGCGGGCTTCCTGGCGATGAACCCCAGCCGCCATGTCATGTCGCATTGGGACTTCTACGAGAACCTGCGCAAGGGCGACCTCGACGACGCCGAGCAGCATCGTAAGTTCTACGACGAGTACAACGCCGTGCTCGACATGCCGGCCGAGTACTACCTCGACACCATTGAAACCGTGTTTCAGGAACACCGCCTGCCGATGGGAACGTGGGACGTGCACGGCGAGCGCGTATTGCCGGCTAAGATCAGGAACACCGCCCTGCTTACCATCGAAGGCGAGCTCGACGATATCTCCGGCCTCGGCCAGACCGAAGCCGCGCATGGGCTTTGCAAGGGCATCCCGAAGAAGCTCAAGAAGCACATCACCGTGGAAGGCGCCGGTCACTACGGCATCTTCAGCGGCCGCCGCTGGCGTGACGTGGTGTACCCGGACGTTCGCGATTTCATCGCGAAGTTCGACAAGGGCAACAGCAACACCGGCGCCAAGGGCAACCGCAAAGCGTAACGCCCCTGATCTTGCCAGGTAGAAGCCGATTCATCGGCGATGCTCCATGTGGGAGCCGATTCATCGGCAAATGGGTGCTCGCGCCACCCCGGCCCGCTGCCGCGGGATCGCCGCTGAAGCGGCTCCCACAGATCTAGAGCAACGCCCAGCCGATCAATCCAACCACGACGAAAAACGGCAACGACCACAGATGGAACGTGGCCCACGCCTTGCGCTCTCCAAGCAACCGCAAGGCGATCAGGTTCGCCAGCGAACCCAGCACGAAGCCGAAGCCACCGGCGTTCACGCCCCAGGCGATCGTGCGCCAGTCTTTTGAGTATTCCGCGAGCAGGATCGCCGCCGGTACGTTACTGACCGCCTGCGAGGCGAGCGCGCCTGTCGCGTAGAGATGCGACGGCTGGTCCAGCCCTAGCCCGCCCAGGAATTGCTTCACGCTCTCGAGCCCTGCAAGCATGCGCAGGTCGATGAACATCAGCACGAAGGTCAGCAGCAGTCCCCAGTCGATGTTCGCGACGATGCGCCGACGGAAAACCAGGAAGACGGCAAGCACGCCGAGCAATCCCCACGCCGCGTGATGGAAGTCGGCCAGGATCAGAAAAGGTACGTAGAGCACGGTGGAAACGATCAGCATTCGCCGGTCGACGCGCTGCTCGTTCTCCTCGTGCACTTGCAGCGCCGTGCCCGGGAAGGCCAGCGCGGTCACCACGAGCAGGAGTACCAGCGCGATCGACACCAGCGGCAGCATGGCCCAGACGAAGGCGCCGAATCCATTGTTCCACTGTTGCCACAGGAACAGGTTCTGCGGGTTGCCGATCGGCGTGAGCATCGAGCCTGCGTTCACCGCGAGGGCTTCGAACACCACCAGTCGCGTCGCCGGCATGCGCGCGATGCGGCACATGCTCAACGTGAGCGGCACCATCACGAACAGCGAGACATCGTTGGTGAGCAGCATCGACAGCAGGGCCGTCGCGGCGACCAGGCCCAGCGCCGCGATGCGGCGTGTCGACGTTCGCTCGATCAGCCAGTGGCCAGCCACGTGAAGCGCGCCGCTGGATTCCACGGCCTTGGTCAAAAGAAGCAGGCCCGCCAGCGCGGCAATGGTCGGCCAGTCCACGAGGGACGGCCAACCGGGGATGCGCGAGGGCTTGGCGATCGCCAGGACGACGAGCACCGCAAGAAGTACGAGGAAAAACACGTCGCGCCGCAGCGCGCGCAACGATTCGGGCAACCACGTCATGAATAGGATCCCGCCAGCCAGCACGGGATCATATCGGTTGTCCGCGTCGCCGGGGCGTGCACACCCCGGCGTAACGCCTTAGCGGTCCCGCGGGACGTCGACCTTGCCGGTCACGCCGTGCTGCGTGATGTCACCACTGCCCTTGGTATTGACGCTGAGGTTGCCCTTGACGCCGTCGACTTCGATTTCACCGGAGCCGACCGTTCCTACGCTGACGTCACCGGTGATGTCGCGAAGCTTGGCTTCGCCCGAACCCACGGTGGCAATGCGAACACCGCCGTTCACGCCGGTCGCCGCGAAGGACCCCGAGCCCACCGTACTCACATCGACCGCACCGGTGTTGTCGGCCTTCACCTCACCGGAGCCAACGGTCGTGTTGAAGGCTCCCTTGATGTCACGCGCTTCGAGCTCGCCGGACCCCACGGTGCTGTCGAGCGAGGCGAGACCGCGTGCCTTCGCTTCGCCCGAGCCGACATTGATCATCACCGCGATGGACGACGGCACGGCTGCGTCGACCCTCAGCTCGCTGGCGGTGTGGCCGAAGCTCCAGGTGTGGTGGGTGTCGTTCGTCAATTCGACTACCACGGTGTCACCCTCGCGCCTTTGCGTCACCGACAGTCTGTCAAGAGCGTCCTGGCTGGAGGCACATGCCTTGCCACGCACGGTGCCCTTACCCGCGGGAGCGCTCCCTTCCAGGTGGAGCTCGTACGCGTTGACGACGAAGGTCACGCTACGCACGCCGGAAAGGTTGAGATCGAGGTTGCGGTCCGCGTGGAACCTGCAGTCGCTGCTGTCGGCCATGGCGGCGGCCGGCGCCAGCAGGAGGGCGGCGAGGATCAGTTGGCGCATGATTTTGCTCCTGTAGTGATTCGGTGTACCGGTGATGGATGCCGGCCACATGGAAAAGGTTGCAACCTTCTCATTTCTTCACACGAAGCTGACCGGCAGGCAACGAACCGGTCAACCGGTAGCGAGGCGGCACGTTTTTCCCCGTGCACCACCTAACCGGGAGACAACCTATGCAACGCAAGACCCTGATCGCCAGTGCCGCTTCCCTCCTCCTCGCCGGCTCGGCCGCCTTCGCGTATGCGCAGGATGCCGCCCCGCAGGCCCCGTCGGCTCCTGCTGCACGTTCCGCCCCGGCAGGCGGCCCCGCTGCTGGCCAGGGCCAGAAGTGGGGTCATGATGGCCAGTGGGGCCGTGACGGCCACCAGGGCCGTGGTGGTGAGCATGGCCGGGGCGAATGGGCCAGGCACGGCCGCGGCAAGGAACAGGGCGGCGTGATCGGCGACCTTCACAGCCTCGAGCGCCTCTACGTGATCACCGGCCGCAGCAAGGAACTGCCGGCGCTGTACAACGAAGTCCTCGCCAAGTCGCAGAACCCGCGCGTACGCGATTACGCCTACCGCCACCTTGCACGCGTGCAGATGCAGCCGACCAACGTGGACGCCGCGATCACCACGCTGCGCAAGAGCCTGGACGAGAACCTCGCCCAGGACCAGAAGCGTCACCAGGAGATGGAAGCGTTCAAGGCACGCATGCAGCAGCGTGCTGCGGCGGCGCCGGCTGCCAGCGCCAAGTAAGTCATTCGCTGTTGGAACGGAAACGGGGCCCCTGTGGCCCCGTTTTTCGTGCGTTGGCGCGAGTACCCATCGCCGCGCATCAGGCACCCTCGCGCTTCACACGGACCCACAACGCTTCCTGCTCATCGAGCGGATACGACGCCAGCGAACGCCCCTCGGCGGCCGCCAGCGCTTCCATCGCCCGGAAGCGGCGCTCGAACTTTGCGTTCGCGCCACGCAGTGCGCGCGATACATCCACCTTCGCGTGCCGTGCAAGATTCGCCGCGACGAACAGCACATCGCCAATCTCGTCGGCAAGCCGCTCTTCGTCCGCGCCGTTATCGAACTCGTGGCGCACTTCCTCGATTTCTTCCGCCATCTTGTCGAGCACCGGCCGATGGTCGGGCCAATCGAACCCGACGTTCGCCGCCCGCTTCTGCAGCTTCACCGCACGTTGCCATTCCGGCAGGCCATGCGAAATGCCGGCCAGCGCGCTCGTGTCCTCACCGCCTTTCGCCGCCCGTTCTTCAGCCTTCAGGCGGTCCCAGTCGCGCGACTGCGCCGCCAGGTCTTCGTGCTTCACATCTTCGAACACGTGGGGATGGCGGCGGACCATCTTGTCGCAGATGCCCGCAACCACGTCGCCAAACGCGAAATGCCCGGCCTCTTCCGCCATGCGCGAATGGAAGACCACCTGCAACAGCAGGTCGCCGAGCTCGTCGCGCAAGTCCGTCATGTCGTCGCGGTCGATCGCATCGGCGACTTCGTACGCCTCTTCGATGGTGTACGGCGCGATGGTCGCGAAGCTCTGCTTCACATCCCAGGGACACCCGTTTTCCGGGTCGCGCAAGCGCGCCATGATGGCGATGAGTTCGTCGACCGGTCGCGTCATGCGGCATCCTCGGGATCGATAAGTCGCCCGGCCCAGTCGATGGACGTGTCGCCGCAAGCGATGAATTCGGGATTGATCAGCGAATCGCGTGTGTTGTAACGGAACGGGCGGCCGGCCAGATCGAGCACGGCACCACCCGCTTCCTCGAGGACGCACTGCGCGGCAGCGGTATCCCACTCGGAAGTCGCGCCCAGGCGCAGATAGATATCCGCGTCGCCGCGCGCGATGACGCAGAACTTCAGCGAGGAACCGAGCGCAAACGTTTCGTGTTCGCCAAGGCGGTCGAGCAAGGTCGCTGCTCGCACGCCCGTATGCGAACGGCTACCTGTCACGCGCAGCAGCCCGCCGGCGGGCCGCACGTGGATGGCGACCCGCTCGGCGGTGGGCGAGCTTTGACGCCACGCACCGCAAGCGCGCGCGGCGGCGTAGAGATCGCCGGTGACCGGTGCGAGCACGACGCCCAGCACGGGGCGATGGTCTTCGATCAGCGCGATGTTCACGCTGAACTCGCCGTTACGCTTGACGAACTCGCGCGTACCGTCAAGCGGGTCGACCAACCAGTAGCGACGCCAGGTACGCCGCTCGGACCAGGGTGCGGCAAGCGCCTCTTCGGAAATCACCGGCACGCCGGGCGCGAGTTCACGCAGGCCTTCTTCGATCACGCGTTGGGCGGCGAGATCGGCGGCGGTGACCGGGGAGTTGTCATCCTTGCAGATGACCTCGAAATCCTGCGAATAGACGGTGAGGATCGCTTCGGCCGCACGCTGCGCGATAGCGCAGACGGGGTCGAGCCAGCGGTCGCAGGGTGCCGCCGTCACGTCGGTTTGTAGCGGCCGGCGAGGTACTCGCGGGCCATGAAGAGGGCGGCGATGGAGCGCCCTTCGGTAACGTCGTCGCGAGCCAGCAGCTCGTGCAGATTGTCCATCCGCCAGGGCACTACTTCCAGTTCTTCCGGTTCGTCACCCTGCAGGCGCTCCGGGTACAAGTCCTCGGCCAGCACCACATGGCCCAGATGCGTCATGTACGACGGCGACAACGACAGCGTGCCAAGGATCTTCAGCTTCCGCGCGCCGAAGCCGACCTCTTCCTTCAGCTCACGATCGGCACCTTGCTCGGCCGTCTCGTCGCGGTCGAGGCGCCCCTTGGGCACACCCAGTTCGTAGCGATCCACGCCGACGCCGTACTCGCGCACCAGCAATACGGTTTCCGGATCGCGCATGGCGACAATCAGCACGGCACCGAATCCGCCGCCCTTCAGGCGCTGGTAAGTGCGGCGTTCGCCGTTGGAAAACTCCAGGTCCACGTCTTCCACGCGGCGGAAATGACTGTCGGGCGCGTCGCGCGTCGCCAGGATCTTCGGACGTTTGTTCATCGGTCGATTGTAGCCCCGGTCAGTCTCGCGAGCGCCGCGGCATGGATGGCCGGCGTTCCCGCCAGCACGCCACGTGTTTCCAGTCCGAGCGGCGCACCGTCGAGATCGGTGAAAACACCACCGGCCTCGCGCACGATGACCGCCAGTGCGGCGATGTCGAGGATGTTCACATCGGACTCGATGACGAGGTCGAGCCCGCCACGGGCGAGCAGGTGGTAATGGCAGAAATCGCCGTAACCGCGAATGCGATTGCTCTGGCGAATCAAGTCGCCCAGTGCATTCCAGCGAGCATCGGCGGTCAGTGTCTTCACGTTGCCGGTGGATATCGACGCATCGGCCATCGATGCCGTGGCGGCGACGCGCACGGGTTCGCCATCGAGCCATGCGCCGCGCCCATGCACTGCCCACATGCGCTCACCGTACACGGGCGCCGAGGACACGCCGAGCACGAGTTCACCCCGGTGCATCAGCGCGATCTGGGTCGAGAAAAACGGCGTGCGGCGAACGAAGCTCTTGGTTCCGTCGAGTGGATCGACCAGCCAGAGGTAGTCGCGCGAGGTATCGTCCGCGCCATATTCCTCGCCATAGATGCCTGCTTCTGGCAGGGCCTTGGCGAGAATGCCCCGGATGGCCATTTCCGCTTCGCGGTCGGCAACGGTCACCGGCGTGTCATCGCCCTTGACGATCACGTCCACGCCGGTGCGCCAGTAATGCAGGATGATGTCGGCGGCCGCGCCGGCGGCGTCGCGAGCGGCGGCGAGGGCCTTGTCGAGGATGTCGGTCATGGCATGGTGATCGAGGGCGCGAGCCCCGCCTTGCGTTGGAGGTTGACGGCACCGTCGCGGCCCAGCGGACCGAAACGCGCGATGAGGTGGGAGAGGGCGGTGTCCTCGATACGCGGTACCAGTTTGCCATCGAGGCGCCACCCTAGCGGCGACGCGGCAAGCGCGGCTCGAACCGCCAACGACCCTTGCCCGTCGTCGGCAAGCGTCGCACGCAGGATGCCGGCCTGGCTGCCGGCCTTCAGCGCGATCCCCCCCAGCGTGATGTGGCCTTCGGGCGTTTTCACCGCCGCGGCGCGCCAGAGCACGTCGGCGTCCAGTGCCACCGGCCAGTTGCCCTGCAGCTCCGCGCGCGGCACCTTGCCTTCGATGATCCCCACCGGAATCAGCTCCGGAGGAAGCGCCGGCCCGGCCAGCGCCGTCGCATCCAGGCGGAAGTCGATGCCGGTCCAGATCGAGTGGTCCACGTCGGGGCGCTCCAGGTGCCCCTGGAACCGCCCCGCACGGCCGTCGAGGTTCAGATCCAGATGGGTGCGCCCGAGGATGACGTCGCGACCCAGGTGCCAGGTCAGGGCGCCCAGTTCGCGCCCATCGATGGTGGTGACCTTGCCGGCCCGCCCGTTCCAGACGGTGCCCGAGACATCGTCGAGCACGAACCCGTGCGCGCGTCGGGCGAGGAGGGACGTGGCCACGCCAGCGGGCATGAACCAGTAGAACAGACCGGCGGCGAACGCCAGCAGGACGACAACCAGGCCGATCCGACGGAACCACTTCAAACGATCACCTCACCTTTCGACTTGAGGACCGGGCGGCAGGGGGCGATCATGGGCGGATGACCGACGCCCTTTTCGTTCCTCAGGCAGCCGACGCGCTCGTCGCGCGCGACCTGTCCGTCCTCTGGCACCCGTGCACCCAGATGCACGACCACGAAACCCTGCCCATGGTACCCGTGGTGCGCGGCGAAGGGGCATGGCTCGTCGGCGCCGACGGCAAACGTTACCTCGACGCCGTCAGCTCCTGGTGGACCAACCTGTTCGGCCACGCGGAGCCGCGCATCGCCGGCGCCCTGAAAGACCAGCTCGACCGCCTCGAGCACGTCATCTTCGCCGGCTTCACCCATGAACCGGCAGTGGAACTGGCCGAGGAGCTGGTCCGCATCACACCGAAGGGACTCGACCGCGTCTTCCTCGCCGACAACGGCTCGGCCGCCATCGAAGTGGCGCTGAAGATGAGCTTCCACTACTGGCTCAACCAGGGTCACGGTGAAAAGACCCGCTTCATCGCCCTCACCGGCAGCTATCACGGCGAGACGCTGGGCGCGCTCTCGGTCAGCGACGTGGCGCTGTACCGCAAGACGTACGCACCGCTCCTGCTGACCCCCGAACTGGCACCCTCGCCGGATACCTACGAAGGCGAGCCCGGCGAAACCCCGAAGGAAATCGCCGCACGGCGCCTTGGCCAGATGCGTGCCTTGCTCGAACGCCATGCGCACGAGACCTGCGCGGTGATCGTCGAGCCCCTGGTCCAGTGTGCCGGTGGCATGCGCATGTACGACGCCTCGTATCTCACGGGCCTGCGTGCCCTCTGCGACGAATTCCGCGTGCACTTCATCGCGGACGAAATCGCCGTGGGCTTCGGCCGTACCGGTAGCCTGTTCGCCTGTGAGCAGGCTGGCGTCTCGCCTGACTTCATGTGCCTGTCCAAGGGCCTGACAGGCGGCTTCCTGCCGCTCTCGGCAGTCCTCACCACGCAGGACGTCTACCAGGCCTTCTATGCCGAATACGCTGCGGGTAAGGCGTTCCTGCATTCGCACAGCTATACCGGCAACCCCCTGGCCTGCCGCGCGGCCACCGCCACGCTGAAGATTTTCCGCGACGATCCGGTGCTCGAGCGCAACCGTGTGCTCGCCGCCCACATGGCGAAGCGGATCGCTCCGCTGGTCGATCATCCGCATGTAGCCGATGTGCGCCAGACCGGCATGATCGCCGCCATTGAACTGGTCGCCGACAAGGCGACGCGCACGCCCTACCCCGCCGCCGACCGCCGCGGTCTTCGCGTGTACCGGCATGGTCTGGAACAGGGCGCGCTGCTGAGGCCCCTCGGCAACATCGTGTACTTCATGCCGCCCTACGTCATCACTGAAAGCGAAATCGACTTCATGGTCGATACCGCTATCGCGGGCATCGAAAAGGCCATCGCCTAGATCCGCGACAGGCCGATCGGAAGATCGCCGAGGCGGGCCATCTCCTCATCGGCGAAGAGGTCGGGATGGGCAAGGAAATCCATCGCGAAGGCGTGGGCGTCCGCACCCCAGAACAACTCACCGCCGATCGCGAGTGTCGGCACGCCGAATACCCTATCCTGCATGGCCATCTCGAAGTTGGCTTGCAGCGCTGCTTTCACTTCCGGTGCCGACAGCGCGGCACGCAGGTCGATGATTCCCAACGAAGCCGCCAACGGCGCCAGCGCCTCCGGTGTGTCCGCCGCGCGACCGTGGGCCCAGATCCATTCGAAGATCGATCCCACGGCTTCCACCGTGCCACCCGCCGCAATGCAAAGGCGCAATGCCGGCAACGGGTTGAAAGGATGGGTCGGCGGGAACTTCAGCGGCACGTTGGCCTGCCGGGCACGCCACAAGGCATAGCGATACGTGAACTCGCGCTTGCCCTCGATCTCCGCCGGGCCACGCTGCTCCATCTGCTTGAGCAGGGCACCAAACAGCATCGGCCGTAGCGACACGTCGTGCGTCTTGCATAGCTCACGCACCGCCGGCCACTGCAGCCAGCTGAACATGGAAACGAAATCGAAGTACCAGGCGATGGGCATGCACGGGCTCCGTCTGAATGGACCGACGATAGCGATCCCCGTCGCTCGCTACAATGGACGTTCCGTGACACAAGGCTCATTCATGCGAACCATCCGCATCCACGTCGACATGCCGCTCGCCAGCGGCCGGGAAGTCACCCTGCCCGCCCAGGCCGGCGAGCACGTCGCACGCGTGCTTCGCATGGAGGTGGGAGCGCCTGTGGTGCTGTTCGCCGGCAACGATGGAACGGAGTTCGACGCCACCCTGGTATCGATCGGCAAGCGCGAAGTGGTCGCCGCGGTGGGGGAAGGCCGTCCGGTCACCAACGAGTCCCCGCTGGCCCTCACCCTCGGCCAAGGCGTGGCACGCGGCGAGAAGATGGACCTGATCGTGCAGAAGGCGACCGAGCTCGGCATCGCGCGCATTGTCCCGCTGCTGACCGAGCGTTCCGAAGTGAAGCTGGACGCCGCGCGCAGTGAGAAACGCCTGGCGCACTGGCGCGCCGTGGCATCGAGCGCGTGCGAACAGTCGGGGCGTGCCCGTGTACCGGTCATCGACGCTGCTCAGCCCCTGGCTACGTGGCTCGCCTCGCTTGGCGAAGGGGGCCCGATGCGTCTCGCCCTTCTGCCTGAAGGATCGAAGCGCCCCGGCGAACTCCACCTCACCGACGCCGCCATCCTCGCCATCGGCCCGGAAGGTGGCTTCGGCGAACGCGACCGTATAGCGCTCGCCGCCGCGGGGTTCACGGGCCTGAAGCTGGGGCCGCGCATCCTGCGCACCGAAACGGCAGGTCTTGCCGCCATCGCTGCATTGCAGGCGCTGTACGGCGATATCTGAGGCGATATCTGAAATGTGGGAGCCGCTTCAGCGGCGATGTGGGAGCCGCTTCAGCGGCGATCCCGCGGCAGCGGGCCAGTTCCAGGCAAGGCTTGGGGGCGCGCGGAGTGTGGCAAGCCCGGTCGCGATGGCATCTGCGTCACCTCGGTGCAGACCCTTGCCGTAGCGGCCGACTCGCTCGGCAGCATAGAAGTTTTCTGAAAAATAAGCCGAGCACGTCTCTGATGCATGCTGATGCGGAATACTTCCCACCGCATCGGAGTTCGGGGTTGAGATTGTGCGAGCGCATTTGATCGGAATCTGGCTTGCTTCGTTCGCTTGTCAGACAGCTGCCGCGTTTTCTGCAGCACTGCCCTCGGCCAAAGTTCTGCAAGTGGAAGCTTCGCATGCGGCCCTCGACCGGATTCTTTCGATGGCCGATCAGGGAAGGGATGTCGCGGCCATCAAGGTTGCCGTAGACAAGTTCATCGACCCGACGATCGACGAGGCATCGGTACTCCGCCAGATCGACGAGATGGCAGAACGAATTCGCACGAGGATTCCTCATGGCGCAGATGCCATGGAGCGAACTGGTTTGATCCTCGAATATCTGTCCGAGGACAGTGAGTGGAACCGGCACCAAACATTCAGCTATGACCTCGACGACCCACTTGGTACAAAACTCGAGAACAAACTTCTCAGTACGTACCTGACAACGAGGCGGGGAAACTGCGTTTCCATGCCGATACTGGTCCTAGCGCTCGGCCAAAAATTAGGGCTCGATATGACGCTGGCTACGGCACCATCGCATGTCTTTGTGAAGGTTAGGCACAACGGCGCATGGATAAACGTCGAAGCAACAAGCTTCGGGATGATGACGGACGAGTCATATCGCGCAAAAACCCAGATATCCGATCTGGCGATCGCGAATCAGATTTATCTGAAGCCATTGTCGAAACGCGAGTCAGTGGTGGTTGTGACGGAAGCCATTCTTGAAAAATTGAAGACAGCAGGCTTGCAGAAGACCAGGTTGGATGTCGCCGACAAGCTTCTCTCATACGACCCGAAGAGCGTGCAAACCATGCTCCACAAGGGGAACGCATACTTTCGCATGCTCAAGGAAGAATTCCTCGACCGAGGGCTGTCATCAGGCCCCCTGTCCGACCAATCCAAGTTGCGATATCGCCATCTCCAACGCGAGAACAGGCACTGGTTCAGCCGAGCGGAGAGCCTCGGCTGGCGCGAACCTCGCGCAAATGACGATCAACGTTACTTGGAAGACATACGTCGCAAACGAAGTTCCGTAGAGGGAGATGGCTGATGAGAAATAAAACGATATCCGTGATGCTAGTCGTATTCTGTGCGACAGTAGCTTGCGATGCCCAAGCGCGGTACGTGCAATCCGATCCCATCGGCCTGCGAGGCGGAATTAATACGTACGCATATGCCCGGTCAAATCCCCTAGTCTATACAGACCGAACAGGCTTGGCCTGCGACCAAACTGGCTGTTGGGTAACATCCGCGGAGCAAGGTTACGCGAACGCGGGAAACTGGGGTCTCTATTACCAAGCGGCGTGTAGCGGCGGAGATCCATATGCATGTCGCGCGCGCGAAGTTGCCAATAATCAGGGATTCCTGTCAGGAATAACAAATACGCGATTATCAAACTCAATATCGGGCAATCTACCCACAGGCATGGGCTGCGCAGCTAGCCAGCAGGAGGTCGGCCGTCGAATGGAAAACATACGGATGGGGCTCGCCCGAGCACATGCGAGCGCACTGAACGGCGAGAACGCTAGCCCCGCGAACCCGGTAAAGCTGGATAGGTGGAATCACGTCGGTCGATTCCACGACCAGGTTTTCTCAGAGCAAGGCGCAGGTCCGGTCTTCGGTGGCAAGACTTACGACAGCATGTTCGGGCGGGGCGGCTTTGGGTACGATTGGTGCCCTTCACCCAGTTGCAGGTGACAGTCTCCGAAATGAATATCCAGATGGCGCTGCTGCTCTTGGTACCTATGCTGCTCGTCGCGGACGTCGTTGCACTCGTCGTTGCGCGGCGCCATCAAAACCGGATGTCGAGATTCGTATATCGAACCGCCCTACTCGCGATCGCGAGCTTCGTCGTTACGTTACTCGGCATCCTGGATGTCATTTCGCAGATGTGGGTGGCTCGTCCAAATCCGACTCTGTTCTACGAGATCGCGCGGACAGTTTTTTTCGTCCTGTCGACTGCGAGCATCGCGGGATGTATCGCTATACATAGAACGGACCGCAGGATCTAACCACACTTGGTCGCTGAAACAGCACCCACGCAGAGTGAATTCCTATAGGGTCCGCGACAAGGCGCTGTCGATCTTTCGCATCACGGCATCGTCGAGCAGCTTCGCCGCATCTAGCGCCTTCAGGTTTTCTTCGAGCTGCGCCTTCTTGCTCGCACCGAGAATAACCGTCGAGACATGCGGATGCTTCAGGCACCACGCGAGGGCAAATCGCGCCAGCGGCAGATCAAGTTCAGCAGCGATCGGCACGAGGGCACGCACACTCTTCAGCTTGGCGCCATTGTCTTCCAGGAGCGCGTCGCGCAACCATTCGTTGCCCGCACGGCCGAGGCGCGAATCGCCAGGGACACCGTCGTTGTACTTGCCCGTGAGCAGGCCCGAGGCAAGTGGCGACCAGATGGTGGTGCCCATGCCATATGTCTCGTAGAGCGGCGCGTACTCCTGCTCCACACGCTCACGATGCAGCAGGTTGTATTGGGGCTGCTCCATCGAGGGCGCGACCAGATGGTTTTCGCGCGCAACACGATGCGCTTCCTCGATCAGCTCCGCCGGCCATTCGCTGGTGCCCCAGTAGAGCACCTTGCCCTGGCGGACCAGCGCATCCATCGCCCACACGGTTTCTACCACCGGCGTATCCGGATCCGGGCGATGGCAGAAATACAGGTCGAGATAATCGACACGCAGGCGTTCGAGTGCCTGGTGACAGGCATCGAAGACGTGCTTGCGCGAAAGACCACGCTGGGTCGGCTTCGGATCGGTCACCGCACCGAAATAGACCTTGCTAGATACACAATACGCATCGCGCGGCAAACGCAGGTCGGCGATGACATCGCCCATCAGGCGCTCTGCGTCGCCCGCGTTGTACGTCTCGGCGTTATCGAAGAAGTTCACGCCATGGTCGTAGGCCAGCGCGATCAGCTCGCGCGCATCGGAGCGCCCGACCTGACGCCCGAAGGTGACCCATGCGCCATACGACAGCGCGGAAAGTTGCAGGCCGGTTGAACCGAGACGACGGTATTCCATGGCGATTCCTCAGCGAACGAGAAGCAGGACCAGGTAGAGGGCGATGCCGGCGAAGGCGCCGGCGATCACGTCATCGAGCATGACGCCGAAACCACCCTTCACGCGACGGTCGAACCACGCGATCGGCCAGGGTTTCCAGACGTCGAAAAGGCGGAACAGGGTGAAACCGACAACGACGGCCCACCACGGAGCGACCAGCGCGGGCAGCAGGGTAATCCAGAGCCCGACGAACTCATCCCATACCAGGCTGCGGTGATCGTCCACGCCAAGAATGCGCCCTGAGACGTTACAGGCCCATACGCCGATCACGAACGCGACGACGATCACGCCAACCCATGCGGGCATGGAAAGCCCACGCAGAAGCAACCACGGCACGATGGCAGCCAGCGAACCGAACGTGCCTTGCGCCTTCGGTGTGAAGCCCGATCCGAAACCACAGGCAATCCAACCCGCCGGCGACGCCATCAGGCGACGGCGATCGGCCGGATCGAGGACATACTTCGTGCTCATGCGGCGAAGTGGTTCCAACCCGTTCGCGACGGCACCAGCTCGCCGCCGTCCAGGCCAAGCACGCGAACGCCGCCGCCTTCGACGATACGACCGATGCGCGTCGCACCACCACCCAGCCGGGCCATGTTCGCGGACACCTCGCCGGCACGATCGGCCGGCACGGTGAAACACAGTTCGTAGTCATCGCCGCCGGACAGCGCGAAGTCGATCGTGTCGGCATCGTCGAAGTGGGTAAGCAGCGCGGACGAGCGCGGCAGCATGGCTGCATCGATCTCGGCACCGACACCACTGGCCTTGCAGATGTGCCCGAGGTCGGCCACGAGGCCGTCCGAGACATCGATGCATGCCGTAGCAATGCCACGAAGACCGTTGCCCGCCGCCACCCGTGGCGTGGGCCGGTTGAGGCGTTCGATAAGCGACACATACGGCGAGGCATCGGCCTCGGCCAGGCAGCGAAGACCGGCTGCCGCATCGCCCAGCGTGCCGGTGACCATCACCACGTCGCCCACCCGCGCACCGGAGCGCAGGAGCGCTTCGCCCGGCGCGGTGAAACCGTGCACGACCACCGTGACAGTGAGCGGGCCACGCGTCGTGTCGCCGCCGATGAGGGCAAGGCGCAGCGGCGTGGCCAGTTCAGCGAACCCGCGCGCGAGTTCGTCGACGAAGGCTTCGTCGCTATCGGGCAGCGTCAGCGCGAGCAGTGCCCACGCCGGCGTGGCCCCCATGGCGGCGAGGTCGGAGAGATTCACCGCCAGCGCCTTCCAGCCGATATCGGCGGCGGCGGTCCCCACGGGGAAGTGGACACCCTCGACGAGGGTGTCCACGGCAACAGCCAGTTCGCGGCCAGCGGGTACGGCGACGACGGCGGCGTCGTCGCCAATGCCGGTCAGCACGTCGTCACGGTGGACGTCGGTATGCCGGCGAATGCGCTCGATGAGATCGAATTCCATGCAGGTTCCTTAGCCCGCGGGGATTCGCGGCACGATCAGGATCGCTTCTCGGCCGTACGCCAGTGTGTCGCGAGTTTGTCGAGCACACCGTTCACATAGCTGTGGCCATGATCCGCGCCGAAGCGCTTGGTGGCCTCGACGGCCTCGTTGATCACCACGCGGTACGGCACGTCCGGGCGATACTTCAACTCGTAGGCGCCCATGCGCAGGGCCGACAGTTCGATGGGATCGATCTGTGACACCTCACGGTCGACGAAGGGCTTGATGCCGTCATCGAGTTCCTTAATGTGCTTTTCCACGCCGTGCAGGATGTCCTCGAAATATTCGAGGTCGGCGACGACCATGTCCTGCTCGTGGCGGAACTGCTCGATGACGTTACCCATCTTGGCGCCGCCCACCTGCCAGGCATAGAGCGCCTGGAGGGCGCGGCGGCGTGCACGGGAGCGTGCGGCCAGGTCGATGCCGTGCGGAGGTGTGTTGTTCATTTACTTACCGAGCTTCGCGTAAAGGTTGACCATCTCGATCGCCACCATCGCCGCGTCCACGCCCTTGTTGCCAGCCTTGGTGCCCGCGCGCTCGATGGCCTGCTCGATGCTGTCCGTGGTCAGCACGCCGAACGAGACGGGCACACCCGAGGCGTATGCGGCCTGGCCGAGGCCCTTGGCGGCTTCACCGGCGACATAGTCGAAATGAGGGGTCGAGCCGCGGATAACCGCGCCCAGGCCGAGCACGGCGGCGTACTTGCCCGAACCGGCGATCTTGTAGGCGGCCTGCGGAATCTCGAATGCGCCGGGCACGCGGATCAGGTCGATCGCATCGTCCTTCACGCCGTGGCGAACGAGCGCGTCACGGGCACCTTCGACGAGCGGCTCCACGACGAATGCATTGAAACGGCCGGCAACGATGGCGAAGCGGCCCTTGGGAGTGGCGAAATCGCCTTCGATGATCTTCATGGGTAGTCCTGTGACGGGCGGGCCGCTGGCGGCCGGTTATTTTACGGGGTTTTCGGCCTGGGGTGGCCGCTGAAGGTGAGCACGGCGGTCCCATCGGCGACGGAAAGCCGTCCCGGGGCGCCAAAAGGCAGGGTGAACTTGGCCGCATCGTGGCCGAACGGCAGGCCACGAACGATCGGGATGCCTGCGGCGGTGGCGATTCGCTCGAAGGTGGCGTCCAGGTCGTAGCCGTTGTCGTATTCGGTGGTGCGGTAGCTGGTGAAATCGCCGATGACCAGCGCCTTCTGCCGCGCCAGCACACCGGCGTGCAGCAGGTGGTAGAGCATCCGTTCGACCCGGTAGGCCGGCTCGGCGACGTCTTCGACGAAGAGGATGCCGCCATCGATCTCGGGAAAGAACGGTGAGCCGATGAGGCTGGTGAGCATGGCCAGGTTGCCTCCCCAGACCGTCCCTTCGACATCGAGGACCTGGGTTTCCGGCGCCTTCCATGTGGCTCGACCTTCGTCGGCGGCCAGCGTGGCCCAGAAATGCTCCCAGGTTTGCGCGTCGAGCTCGGGCGCACCGAAATCCGCGCCCAGCATCGGCCCGCCCAGCGTCACCAGGCCACTTCGGGCGAACAGCGCGCACTGCAGAGCCGTAAAGTCACTGTGCCCGACAAGGGCAAGCGGGGCGTCGCCGAGGCGATCGCGCAGGCCATCGTAGTCGAGCAGGGGTAGCAAGGGATGCGCGCCGTACCCACCACGGATAGCCAGGGCGACATCGGGAAGCGGCTTTGACGTGTCCGCCAGTGCGTTGATGTCCGCGGCGCGCTCGGCATCGCTTCCCGCGAAGCGCAACTCGCGACGCTCCAGAACGTCCTTGCCCTGCACCCGGTGACCGGCCTCTTCCAGCCGCGCGATGCCGCGAGCCATGGCTTCGGGGTTGTGCGGATAACCGGAAGGAGCGATCAGGCGAATATCGTAACTCGGGGTCATCAGCCAGCCTGCTCCACCACTTCCAGGCCGAAGCCCGCGATGCCGACCAGCTTACGCGGAGTGCCGATGACGCGGAGGCGTTTTACCCCCAGGTCGGCGAGGATCTGCGCACCGAGGCCCGTCTGGCGCCATTCCTGGTCGTCCTTCGGGGCCGGCATCGGCGCCACGTCACGCCTGAGACGGGCCAGCAGTGCATCCGGGGTGTCTTCGCCGGAGAGAACCACCAGCACGCCCCGCTGCTCGGCGTCGATCCGGCGCAAGGCCTCGGTGACCGTCTGACCGAGGTCGTCGCGCTTGAGGTGAAGCACGTCGGAGAGCGTGTTGCGCACGTGGACACGGGTAAGCACCGGCTCGCCGTCGGCCACGTCGCCGCGCACCAGGGCGAAGTGCAGGCCGCGACGGATGCCATCGCGATAGGCGACCAGGCGGAACGCGCCGAACTCGGTGTCCACGTCTTCCTCGTGCACCCGCTCGATCGTCTTCTCGGTTTCGAGGCGGTAGCGGATGAGGTCGGCGATCGTGCCGATCTTGAGGCCATGCTTCGCGGCGAAGATCTCCAGCTCCGGGCGACGTGCCATCGACCCATCGTCGTGCAGGATCTCGATCAGCACCGCCGACGGCTGCATGCCCGCCAGGGTGGCGAGGTCACAACCGGCTTCGGTGTGACCGGCACGGCTGAGCACACCGCCCGCCTGCGCGGTCAGCGGGAAGATGTGCCCGGGCATGGTGATGTCGGTGGGCCTGGCGTCCGCCGCGGCGGCCACCTGGATGGTGCGCGCGCGATCGTGGGCGGAGATGCCCGTGGTTACTCCTTCAGCCGCCTCGATCGAGACGGTGAAGTTGGTGTGGTACGGCGAATTGTTGTCGCTGACCATCGGCTTGAGGCCGAGCTGGCGCGTGTGCTTCTCGGTGAGCGTGAGGCACAGCAGGCCGCGCGCTTCGCGAACCATGAAGTTGACGTCCTCCGGGCGCACCTTCTCGGCGGCCATGACGATGTCGCCTTCGTTCTCACGGTCCTCGTCATCGAGGATGATGACCATGCGGCCCTGGCGAAGCTCTTCGAGGATTTCGGGAATCGTATTGAATGGCATGGGAGGGGTCCGGGTCAGACGAAGCCGTGTTGCTTCAGGAAAGCCTCGTCGAGGCGCGGGGTGTCACCACTGGAAAGCAGGCGCTCGATGTAGCGGGCGACCACGTCCACTTCGATGTTCACGCCGTCGCCCGGGCGGCGCGCGGCGAACGTCGTATGTTCCACCGTATGGGGGATAAGGTTCACTCCGAAGCGATTGCCGTTCACTTCGTTCACGGTGAGGCTGGTGCCGTCGATGCAGACCGAGCCCTTGTGCGCGATGTAGCGCGCCAGGTCGCCCGGGACCTCGAAGGTCCAGCGCAGCGAGCGGCCGTCGGGGACCACGGAGACGACCTTGCCCGCACCGTCCACGTGACCGGATACCAGGTGCCCGCCGAGGCGGTCGGCCAGGCGCAGGGCCTTCTCGAGGTTCACGGTGTCGCCGGCCTTGTGCTTGCCGAGCGTGGTGTGGGCGAGGGTTTCGTTGGAGACGTCGGCGGCGAAGCTCTTTGCGTCGAAGTCGATCACGGTCAGGCAGACGCCGGAGACCGAGATACTGTCGCCCAGGGCGACATCGGCCATGTCGAGCGCCGCGGTGTCGACGACGAGGCGGACATCGCCGCCACGGGGTTCCAGCCGCGCGATACGGCCGACGGCCTGGATGATGCCGGTAAACATGTCAGTGGCCTCCCTGCGGGGAGACGGTGACGCAGATCTGGATTTTCATGAAACGTTTCCCGCGGTAATGAGCGAAAAACGCCCCAAGGCGCATGGCGTCGCTCGTCCCCTGGGGGAACGTGCGATCGCCGTCTTCTTTCATCCGGACTGTAACCGTCGGCTCCGGCATCGGACCGGATCTGCTGACCTTCCGGCCGAAACCGGAAGCGCTCGCGGGCTCGTTTCCTCACGGAAACCTACCGCCGGTGGGGAGTCTCGCCCCGCCCTGAAGACGCTGTGGAGGCTGGTTTCCCAAGGGGAGCCAGCCGGCGGAGGATAGCATGGGGTCCACCATGCAAATTGCAACACCGCGCTCCCCTTCGCCGCGGAAACCCCTGTGGGAGCCGCTTCAGCGGCGATGGGGTGCTAGCCTCACTCTCGTCCGCTGCCGCGGGATCGCCGCTGAAGCGGCTCCCACAGTTCAGGCCCCACAGTTCAGGGCCTGAGGATCCGGTCCATCACCCAGCTCGTCCGCGCTCCGCTCTCCGCGGTGGAAGGGCAGACACCCTTCCCGGTCAGCTCCGCCACGATGGATTCGATGAGCGGCTGCTGTATGTGCTCGGGATTGGCGATAAGGATGTCCTCGACCTTACCGCCGGCTTCGAGCCGAATCGGCCCCTCGCCGAAGGTGGCGAAGACCAGACGCCCCCGGTCACCGACGATCTCGACGCGATCTTCGCGCCGGTCCGCACCGAAGTTCCACAGGCCCGTACCCAGGACACCTGAGCCGAACGAGAACGCCATGGCCACGGTATCTTCGGCCGGATAGGCGTCCATCTGGCGCGAGACCATGCCACGTGCGTCGACAATGGGACCGAGCAGATAGTCGAGTATGTCCAGGGTGTGGCAGCCGATATCCACGAAGATGCCGCCGCCCGAAAGCTCCGGGCGCACCGTCCACGGCAGGTTGGCCGGATCGTGGTATCGCGCTTCAAAAGGGTGGTGCAAGAGCACGTTGACCAGGCGCGGCACGCCGATGGCGCCCTCGGCCAGCAGCGCCGCGATGCGGCGAAAACGCGGCAACATGCGGCGGTAGTAGGCAACGAACACCGGTACGCCGGCCGCCCTGCCCGCTTCGATGATGGCCGTGCATTCGGCGTGGTCGATGGCCATGGGTTTCTCGACGTAAACCGGTTTCCCCGCGGCGATCGCCATCAACGCGTACTGGCGGTGACTCGACGGCGGCGTGGCGATATAGACGGCGTCGACATCCGGGTCGGCGATCAGCTCCGCTGCGTCGTCGTACCAGCGCGGCACGCCGTGGCGTTGCGCATAATCACGCGCCTTGTCGCCATCGCGACGCATCACGGCCACCAGCGAGGAATCGGAAACCTTCCAGAACGCCGGACCGCTCTTGACCTCGGTCACCGCACCGCAGCCCACGATGCCCCAACGCACGTGGGAGAGCGTGGTCACGGGGCGGGACGCAGCTGCAGGCGCATATCGTCGCCGACCTGGCGTCGATCGACGGTGTGAAGCCTCCAGCGCGAGGCCATGTCGTCCAGAGGCGGCAGGTTGAGCATGGGCCGGCCAGTGTGGCCCAGCAGGATCGGCGCGATGTAGACCAGCAACTCGTCGGCCAGTCCGGCCGCCAGCAACGCGCCGCACAGGACCGGACCCGCCTCGACATGAACTTCGTTGACGTCGTGACGCGCCAGCCAGTGAAGGACGGCGCGAAGGTCAAGACCGCCATCGTCGTCACGGCGGATGGTGGTGCGACGGGCATCAGACAGGTGCGCAGGTACGGCGACGTCCTCGGCATGGAACAGCACCGTGGGGACACTGCCGTCGAGTACATGAGCGCCGGGCGGCGTGCGCAAGTGCGTGTCGACGATCGCACGGAGCGGCGGCACGAAGGCCTCGCCTTCCGGCAACCGCACGGTCAGGTGTGGATCGTCGGCGAGCACCGTGCCGCTGGCGGAGAGGATGGCCGAAGATCGCGCGCGCCAGCGCTGCACGTCCGCGCGCGCAGCCTCGCCGGTGATCCACTTCGACGAACCGTCGGCGAGCGCGGTGCGCCCGTCGAGACTCATCGCAAGCTTCACACGCACCCACGGACGTTGCCGTTCTATGCGGCTGAAGAAACCGATGTTCAGCTCGCGCGCAGCGTCGCGCATCAGGCCCACCTGCACGCCGATACCCGCGTCGCGCAGCTTCGCGATCCCAGCACCATCGACCTTGTCGAAGGGGTCTTCGTGGGCGATGACCACACGGCCAACCCCGGCGGCGATTAAAGCGTCCGCGCAGGGCGGTGTCCGACCATGATGCGCGCAGGGTTCAAGGGTGACGTAGGCCGTGGCACCGCGCGCGGACTCACCTGCTTCCCGCAGCGCGAAAATTTCCGCATGCGGCTGACCAGCCTGCGGATGCCAACCCGTGCCGAGCACCGTCTCGCCGCGCGCGATGACGCAGCCCACGCGGGGATTCGGCTGGGTGGTGTGCAGGCCACGTTCGGCCAGGCGCAGCGCGTGCGCCATGTGTACATGATCCATGGCGGGGAAGAACGGCCGCGACATGCTCAGCTCTTGCGCCCGCGCCTGGCCGCATCCAGCAGCGGCAGTTGCAGGCCTTCGAGCGACGGCAGGTCGCGTTCGAGCTTCTCGATCTCCTCACGGAAGGCGTGGACGTCCTCGAACCGACGATACACGGAGGCGAAGCGTACATAGGCGACCTGGTCGAGTGCCTTCAGCTCGCGCATCACCAGCTCGCCAACCTGTCGCGAGGGTACTTCGCGCTCGCCGCAGCGACGCAGGTCGTTCACCACCGCGCGCACGGCACCATCCACCGCATCGCTGGAAACCGGACGCTTCTGTAACGCGCGCTCGAAACTCACGCGCAGTTTGTGTTCGTCGAAGGGTTCACGACGATCGCCGGATTTGACGATCGCCGGAAGCTTCAGTTCCGCCGTTTCGAACGTGTTGAAACGCTCGCTGCATTGCGGACATTCACGGCGACGCCGCACCGTGCCACCGTCCTCCGTAAGGCGGGAATCGATGACACGGGTGTCTTCATGCTGGCAGAACGGACAATGCATCGATCAGCCGTAAACCGGGAACTTGGCGCACTGAGCGGTGACTTTCTCACGCACGGCCGCGATGACCTTGTCGTCGCCCGGGGCGTCGAGTACGTCGCACATCCACTGGGTGAGTTCCACCGTGGCCGCTTCGTCGTAGCCGCGAGTGGTAATGGCCGGCGTACCGACGCGCAGGCCCGAGGTGACGAAGGGCGAACGCGGATCGTTCGGCACGGCGTTCTTGTTCACGGTGATGTGCGCCTTGCCCAGCGCCGCTTCCGCGTCCTTGCCGGTGGCGTCGCGACCGATCAGGTCGATCAGCATCAGGTGGTTCTCGGTACCGCCGGAGACGATCTTGTAGCCGCGCTCGATGAAAGTCTTCGCCATGGCCTTGGCGTTCTTCACCACCTGCGCCTGGTAGGTCTTGAAGGAAGGCTCCAGTGCTTCCTTGAAGGCCACGGCCTTGGCCGCGATGACGTGCATCAGCGGGCCACCCTGGATGCCCGGGAAGACGATGGACTGCAGCTTCTTTTCCAGTTCTTCGCCCAGGCCCTTGGCAACGATGATGCCGCCGCGCGGGCCGCGCAGGGTCTTGTGCGTGGTGGAGGTGACGACGTGCGCGTGTTCGATCGGGTTCGGGTACTCACCCGCTGCCACCAGACCGGCGATGTGCGCCATGTCGACGAACAGGTAGGCACCGACCTTGTCGGCGATGGCCCGGAAGCGACCCCAGTCCAGAATCTGCGAATAAGCCGAAAAGCCGGCGACGATCATCTTCGGCTTGTGCTCGACGGCCAGGCGCTCGACTTCGTTGTAGTCGACCAGGCCCGACTCGGGGTCGATGCCGTACTGCACGGCGTTGAAGATCTTGCCCGAGAGGTTGACCTTGGCGCCGTGGGTGAGATGGCCACCATGGGCCAGGCTCATGCCCAGGATCGTGTCGCCCGGCTGCAACAGGGCGAAGTACACGGCCTGGTTGGCCTGCGAGCCGGAATGCGGCTGCACGTTGGCGTAGTCGGCGCCGAAAAGCTGCTTCAGGCGCTCGATAGCGAGCTTCTCAGCCACATCCACGTATTCGCAGCCACCGTAGTAGCGCTTGCCCGGGTAACCCTCGGCGTACTTGTTGGTCAGCTTCGAGCCCTGGGCTTCCATCACGCGCGGGCTCGCGTAGTTCTCCGAGGCGATCAGTTCGACGTGATCCTCCTGGCGGCGGGCCTCATTGGCGATGGCCTTGGCCAGTTCGTCATCGTAACCGGCGATCGTGCAGTCCTTCGGGAACATCCTGACCTCATCTCATCAAGCGGGTAAGGCCGAAAATTGTAGCGGTTATGGGGGTTTGCGGCCAGTCGCCGGGCTGCCTCGGGGCTCCGGCCCCGGCGGGTGGCGCCGCGCGGCCCCAAGCCTTCCCCGACCCGATCCTCGGCCGAGGCCTACAGTCTTCGCCCAACGGATTACGTAGGTTCTTAGCGGGGCGTTGCCCCACCCCCCCCGAATGGATGCATCCCATGAAACTCATACCCAGAACGCTCGGCCTTGCTCTTGGCCTCGCTGTCACCTCGTGGCACTCCGCCGCAGTCGCCCAGAACTCCCCGGCCTCGCTGTTCGACGAACACGTCGCGGCCGGGCTGCCCCGATCCTTCGCCCTGCCCCGCCCCGCCGGCGATGAACGAGGCGCAGGGATCGACCAGGTAGTCATCGAGGAAAGGCTCGATACCGACGTCGTCTATCCCGACGGCAGCCACGCCACGACCTATACCGGAACCGCGAACGGCGTCGAGGCCGTATTTACACGCCTCGGCGACACGCTGAGCGTGTCGGTATTCGACGAACAGGCTCCGTCCCTGGGTCCTGCCAGAGGGGTGCGACGTTCTCCTGGCGCAGAGCCGAACGACGAAATCGTCCTGCCGGCGGGGATGTCCGCGCCGACCTCGTCGCTACTCACGAACACCCCGGCCGCCCGGGAGCTGCAGTTCTGGATTTTCCTCCACGATCAGTCCGGCGAATCCAACTACGCGAAGTTCCACAGCTGGTACATCGCCTGGTGGGTGCAAGACATGGAGCGCACGGTCAAGCCAGGCATCCCCGTCAAGGTGATCATCAAGGATCACGTTCCCGGGGTGACCGACTTCGACTACCACCAGGGCACCGACGTCCAGGCGCTTGCGGCTTTCAGAAGCACTGCTGATCGCTACCTCTATGCCATGGGAGCCACTCCGTCGGGGCTCACCAAGGTGATGCTCTTCGTCAACGAGCGCCCGGCCAATTGGGATGGCGCTTACGGCAAGGCATTCCAGGGCAGTACGGCCGCCATGGCGACCGCAGCCGGCCCCCGACATGGCGTCGCTCACGAGTTCGGGCACACGTTGAATGCCCGGCACGAGCATGCGGAGACCCGTTTCCCGTGCGTCACCAACATGAGCGCATACACGCCCGGCCTCTTCAGCTGCCGCATTTATTCGGGGCGCAACGACGTCCAGATCCGCGAGCATGTATGGGGCGAACTGGAGCGTCACCGCGACGATTGAAGGAGTGACCGGTAGGGTGATTCTCTTATCACCCTGGATTCGTCCGCAGTGTACGTAGGGGCCGACAAATGCCCGAGGTGGCGACATTAGCCTGCGTCGCCACCTCCCCTATCGGAAACCGACGCGCCTGATGAAAGATCCGCTCGCCCCGCTCCAGGACATGGAGGCGAACGTCCTGCCACCGGATACGGCGATCGACATCGTCTACGTGCAGTCGATCCCCGGGATCAGCGACCAACCCTACGGCACATCATCTTCTTGAACTCGGTCACCTGTTCGGCGCCGAACATGCCCAGGCCGA